>Ga0209173_100081_pt1 | contig 118110 bp, 98 predicted proteins | sample SynthPrep_16_END_FD_187206 | JGI IMG/M metagenome (GOLD analysis project Ga0209173, IMG submission 187206) | Synthetic microbial communities from Ohio, USA - SynthPrep_16_END_DS12_MetaG (SPAdes) (version 2) | ecosystem: Engineered > Bioreactor > Aerobic > Activated sludge | place: USA: Ohio...
GGAACCACCTGATCCCATCCCGAACTCAGCAGTGAAACGATGCATCGCCGATGGTAGTGTGGGGTTTCCCCATGTGAGAGTAGGTCATCGTCAAGATTAAATTCCGAAACCCCAATTGCGAAAGCAATTGGGGTTTTGTTTTTGTGCGACAAAAAATGCCTCATTCCTCGCAACACTCACGTTGGTCCTCTCAGCTGTCACCGCTGCGTGACAGTGCTAAGGTTCGGCCCTAGCTTTTGCATTTTCCAAGGAAGCCCTTATGCCGGACGCCACGTCCCTCAGCGCTGGTTTTATGGTGGTTCACGGTAACCGCCTGGACGAGTTGCGCAGCCTGGTGGTCAGCTGGATGCGGCGTTACCCCTTGGCGCCGCTGGAGAATGAGATCGCCCTGGTCCAGAGCAATGGCATTGCCCAATGGCTGAAGCTGGCCCTGGCTGAGGACTCCGAGGATGACGACATGGGCGGCTGTGGCATCGCTGCTGCCATCGATGTGCAGCTCCCCGGCAGTTTCATGTGGCAGCTTTATCGCATGGTGCTGGGACGCGATGAGATCCCGCCCAAATCCCTGCTGGATAAAGCGCCGCTGACCTGGCGCCTGATGCGGCTTTTGCCCGAACTGATCGATCAGCCGCATTTCGAGCCCCTACGCCGTTTCCTTACTCACGACACGGATCTGCGCAAGCGCTATCAATTGGCCGAACGCCTGGCTGACCTGTTCGACCAATATCAGGTCTATCGCGCCGATTGGCTGGAAGACTGGGCCGCAGGCAGGCATCAACTACGCAGTGCTCGAGGCGAAGCCAAGGCCCTGACCCCCGCCAACTGCTGGCAGGCCGAACTGTGGCGGGCGTTGTTGCTGGATGTGGGAGAGGCGGGCATGGCGCAAAGTCGCGCCGGCGTTCATCAACGTTTCATCGAACGAATCCTCAACCTGGAAACGGCGCCACAAGGGTTGCCCTCACGAGTGATCGTTTTCGGGATTTCCTCCCTGCCGGCGCAAGCCCTGGAAGCCCTGGCCGGACTGGCCCGCTTCAGCCAGGTCCTGCTGTGTGTACACAACCCTTGTCGTCACCATTGGGCGGATATCGTCGCCGACAAGGACCTGCTGCGCCATCAATACAAACGTCAGGCGCGCAAGACGGGAATGCCCGCGGTGCTCGATCCGCAGACCCTGCATCAACATGCCCACCCGCTGCTTGCCGCCTGGGGTAAGCAGGGCCGTGACTACATCAACCTGCTCGACAGCTACGACGATCCCAACAGCTATCGCTCGGCCTTTCGCGACGGCCGTATCGACCTGTTCAGCGAGAGTCAGCCGCAGACCCTGCTGAATCAGCTGCAGGACGATATCCTCGAATTGCGCCCGCTGGAGGAGACCCGACAGTTGTGGCCGGCGGTCGATCTGCAACAGGACAAGTCGATCCGTTTTCACATTGCCCACAGTGCCCAGCGCGAAGTGGAAATTCTCCATGACCAGCTGCTTGCGCGCTTCAGTGAGGACCCCGAATTACGTCCGCGGGATGTGATCGTGATGGTCCCGGATATCGATAGTTACGCACCGCATATTCGCGCGGTCTTCGGCCAGTTGGAGCGTGACGATCGGCGTTTCATTCCATTCACCCTGACAGACCAGGGGCAACGTGGCCGCGACCCACTGCTGATTGCCGTGGAGCATCTGCTCAAGCTGCCGGACAGCCGGTTCCCCGTCAGCGAAATCCTCGATCTGCTGGATGTTCCGGCATTACGCGCACGTTTTGGCGTTGATGAGGCCGATCTGCCGACCTTGCATCGCTGGATCGAAGGCGCCGGCATCCGCTGGGGCATGAACGCCGAACAACGGGCCGACCTGGGATTGCCGGAGGAACTGGAGCAGAACAGCTGGCGTTTCGGCCTGCGCCGCATGTTGCTGGGTTACGCCGTGGGACGCTCCGATGCCTGCGAGGGGATCGAGCCTTACGACGAGATTGGTGGCCTGGATGCGGCACTGATCGGGCCGCTGGTGGCTCTGCTCGATGCCCTGGAGATGGCGTATCAGAACCTCACTTTGCCGGCTTCGCCGCCACAGTGGGGCGAACGCCTGCAAGCACTCACGCAGCAATTCTTCCTGGCCAGTACCGAGCATGACGACTACCTGCTGAGCCAACTCGAAGACTTGCGCGAAACCTGGCTGGAAACCTGCGAGTCGGTTGGCCTGCATGATGAGCTGCCGCTGACCGTGGTCCGCGAAGCCTGGCTGGCTGGCCTGGACCAGGGCCGCTTGTCCCAGCGTTTCCTGGCCGGTGCGGTGAACTTCTGCACGCTGATGCCGATGCGTGCGATTCCCTTCAAGCTGGTGTGCCTGCTGGGGATGAACGACGGCGACTACCCGCGGGCGCAGCCGCCGCTGGATTTCGACCTGATGGGCAGCGACTACCGGCCCGGCGACCGCTCGCGGCGCGAAGACGACCGTTACCTGCTGCTGGAGGCGCTGCTTTCGGCGCGGGATCAGCTGTACGTCAGTTGGGTCGGTCGCAGCATTCGCGACAACAGCGAACGCCCGGCCTCGGTGCTGATCGGCCAGTTGCGCGATCACCTGGCCAGTGGCTGGAAGCTGGCGAATGACCAGGACGATCTGCTCGACGCCATGACCCAGGAGCATCCACTGCAACCTTTCAGTGCCCGCTATTTCCATGAAGGCCATGGGCTGTTCAGCTATGCCCGAGAGTGGCAGCTGTTGCACCAGACCCAAGCGGCTCCTCAAGCGCTTGAGCCTCTGGCGCCCTATGCCCAGGAGGAGCCGTTGAGCCTGGGGCAGTTGCAGGACTTCCTGCGTAACCCGGTACGGCATTTCTTCAGTCAGCGCCTCAAGGTGTTCTTCGAGGCGGCCGACGCGCCATTGGCCGACGAGGAACCCTTTGTACTCGACGCGCTGCAACGCTACAGCCTGAGCGACAGCCTGCTGGAGGCGGCGTTGAACTGCGCCGATGATCCGGACCAGGCCCTGCAGGCCCAGGCACAGCGGCTACAGGCCAGCGGCTTGTTGCCCATGGCCGGTTTTGGCGAGAGCCTGCAACGAGAGCTGATCGAGCCCTTGCCAGATCTGTTGATGCGCTATCGGCAATTGCTGGAGTTATGGCCAACGCCGGTCACCAGCGCCTTGCCGATTACCCTTGAACTCAAGGAAGTGAAACTCGAAGGCTGGCTGAGCGGTCTGCACCAACGTAGCGACGGCGGGTTGCTGTCGGTCACCACCATCCCCAATAGCATCGGCTCGCCCAAGACCCGCAAATGGCACCGCCTGACCCGGCCCTGGGTCAATCATCTGGTGGCCTGTGCCAGCGGCTATACCTTGACCACCGCGCTGGTGGCCAGCGACGACACCTTGTTGCTGCCGCCTTTGGACCGCGAATCGGCGCTGCAAAGCCTGGGCGATCTGTTGTTGGCCTGGCAGGCGGGCATGTGCCAGCCGTTGCCGGTAGCCGTGAAAACCGCCTTTGCCTGGCTGGGCCAGAGCGATCCGGGCAAGGCCGAAGCGGCGGCGCGCAAAGCTTATGAAGGCGACGGCCAGACCAGCGATGGCGAACGTCGGGAAAGCCCGGCCCTGGCGCGCCAGTACCCGGACTACAACGCGTTGATCGCCGACGAAACCTTCAGCGGCTGGGTTGATGCGTTGTATCGCCCACTCTTACAGGCGCCCTGGCGCTCCGCGGCCAATGGGGAGGCTGACACATGACCCGGCAAGCACCTTTGGCCCTGGCGTTCCCGCTACGAGGCAGCCAACTGATCGAAGCCAGCGCCGGTACGGGCAAGACCTTTACCATTTCGGCGCTTTACCTGCGCCTGGTGCTGGGGCACGGCGGCGAGCCGGCCGGGTTCGGTCGCGAGTTGTTGCCGCCGCAGATTCTGGTGGTGACCTTCACCGACGCGGCGACCAAGGAACTGCGTGAGCGGATCCGCACCCGCCTGGCTGAAGCCGCACGCTTCTTCCGCGATGAAACCGCCGCGCCCGACGCGCTGATCGCCGAGTTGCGCGATCAGTTCGCCGCCGAACAATGGCCGGGCTGTGCCAGCCGCCTGGACATCGCCGCGCAATGGATGGACGAGGCCGCGGTCTCGACTATCCACAGTTGGTGCCAGCGCATGCTGCGCGAGCATGCGTTCGACAGTGGCAGCCTGTTTACCCAGACCCTGGAAACCGACCACAGCGATCTGCTGGGCGAAGTGCTGCGCGACTACTGGCGGCTGTTTTGCTACCCGATGCAGGGCGATGCGCTGAACTGGGTACGGGCCAACTGGGGTGGGCCCGCGGCTTTGCTACCCAGGGTGCGCGCGCTGTTTGGCAGCGAGCGAGAAGTGGACGCGGAGCAGACGCCGGCGCAGTTGATCGAAGCCTGTTTGCTGGAGCGTCGCGCGGCGTTGGTGCAGCTCAAGGCGCCTTGGCGGCAATGGGCTGAGCAACTGCGGGAGATCTGCTTGCAAGGCGTCGCCAGCAAGGCCGTCGATGGCCGCAAGATGCAGGCGCGCTACTTCGAGCCCTGGTTCGAAAAGATCACCGCCTGGGCCGAAGACGAGTCCATAGAACAACTGGATATCGGTACCGGCTTCAGCCGCCTGACCCCCGAAGGCATGGCCGAGGCCTGGAAAGGCGATGCGCCGGATCATCCCGCGCTGGACGCCATGGCCGGGCTCAAGGTCGCGCTCGATGCCCTGCCGAGCCCCGACGCTGCGGTGTTGCAACACGCCGCGCGTTGGGTCGGCGCGCGCTTCGAGGAGGAGAAGCGCCGCCGTGCCGAGATGGGCTTCGACGACATGCTGCTGCGCCTCGACGCCGCGTTGCAGGCCGAGGGTGGCGAGCGTCTGGCGACGCTGATTCGCGAGCAGTTCCCGGTGGCCCTGATCGACGAATTCCAGGACACCGACCCGGTGCAGTACCGGATCTTCGAAAGCATCTACCGCATCGAGGACAACAACCCCGAGACCGGGCTGTTCCTGATCGGCGACCCCAAGCAGGCGATCTACGCTTTCCGTGGGGCGGACATTTACACCTACCTGCGCGCTCGCCAGGCCACCAGCGGCCGCTTGCATACCCTGGGCACCAACTTCCGTTCCAGCCACGCCATGGTCAAGGCGGTGAACCACGTATTCGAGCGTGCCGAGTCCCGTGAACAGGGACGCGGCGCGTTCCTGTTCCGGGAAAAGAGCGGAGAGAACCCGGTGCCGTTCGTGTCGGTGGCCTCCCAGGGGCGCAAGGAGCAGCTACACAGAGAAGGGCAGGTGGTGCCGGCGCTGAATGTCTGGCACCTGTCCACGGAGCAAGCCATTTCCGGTGCGCTGTATCGGCAGCAACTGGCGGCGGCCTGCGCCAGCGAAATCGTCGCCTTGCTCAACGGCGGACAGCAGGCCAGCACCGGCTTCGCCCGCGACGGCCAGCCCTTCAAGGGGCTGCTGCCGGCGGACATCGCCATCCTGGTGCGCGATGGCAAGGAGGCCCAGGCCGTGCGCGGCGAACTGGCCGCGCGCGGGGTGCGCAGCGTGTACCTGTCGGACAAGGACTCGGTGTTCGCCGCTCAGGAGGCCCACGACCTGCTGGCCTGGCTCAAGGCCTGTGCCGAGCCGGATATCGAGCGTCCACTACGCGCCGCGCTGGCCTCCATCACCCTGAACCTGCCGCTGGTTGAGCTGGAGCGCCTGAACCAGGACGAGTTGGCCTGGGAGAGCCGGGTCATGCAGTTCCGCGGTTATCGCCTGATCTGGCGTACCCAGGGTGTGCTGCCGATGTTGCGACGCCTGCTGCATGACTTCCAGTTGCCCCAGGCCCTGATCGCCCGCAGCGATGGCGAACGGGTCCTGACCAACCTGTTGCACCTGTCCGAACTGTTGCAGCAGGCGGCCGCCGAGCTGGACGGCGAACAAGCGTTGATCCGCCATCTGGCCGAGCACCTGGCCTTGTCCGGGCAGGCTGGCGAAGAGCAGATCCTGCGCCTGGAAAGCGACGAACAACTGGTCAAGGTGGTGACCATCCACAAATCCAAGGGCCTGGAGTACCCGCTGGTGTTCCTGCCGTTCATCTGTTCGGCCAAGCCGGTGGATGGCAGTCGTCTGCCGCTGCACTACCACGACGAGTCGGGCAAGGCCCAGGTGACGCTGCGGCCGACCCCGGAGCTGATTGCCCAGGCCGACGACGAACGCCTGGCCGAAGACCTGCGCCTGCTCTACGTGGCGCTGACCCGCGCGCAGCATGCCTGCTGGCTGGGTGTCGCCGACCTCAAGCGCGGCAACCACAACAGCTCGGTGCTGCACCTCTCGGCCCTGGGCTACCTGTTGGGCGGCGGTGCGTTGTTGAACGAGTCCAGTGGCCTGGCGCGCTGGCTGCAAGACCTGCAACAAGGCTGCGAGGCCATGAGTGTCAGCGAAATGCCCGGCGCCTCCGACAGCCGCTTCCATCCGCCGCGCAACGACGCCACCCTGCTGGCGCCCCTGGCTCCCAAGCGGCGCGCCGCGGAGAACTGGTGGATCGCGTCCTATAGTGCTCTGCGCATCAGCGACAGCCTGGGGGCCGGCAATACCGAGGCGCCGGAAAGCCCGCAGGCGCAGAAACTCTTCGACGATGAACGCCTCGACCCCGATGCTCCGCGTGAAGTCGTGGCCAGCGGCGCGGACATCCATCGCTTCCCCCGTGGGCCGAACCCGGGGACCTTCCTCCACGGCCTGCTGGAGTGGGCCGGTGACGAGGGGTTCGCCGCCGACCCCGTCGCCATCGAGGACGCCATCGCTCGGCGCTGTAATCGCCGCGGTTGGCAAGGCTGGATCAAGACCCTGAGCGGCTGGTTGCGGCATCTGTTGCAACTGCCTTTGCCTGCCGGGGCGGGGCGACCGCCGGTGGTGCTCGCACAGTTGAGCCAATACCGGGTCGAGATGGAGTTCTGGTTCGCCAGCCACAAGGTCGATGTGCTCAAGCTCGACGAACTGGTGCGCCAGTACACCCATCAAGGCGTGCCTCGGGTGACCGCCGAACCTGTCCTGCTCAATGGCATGTTCAAGGGCTTCATCGACCTGACCTTCGAGCATCAAGGGCGCTATTACGTGGCCGACTACAAATCCAACTGGCTGGGCGTGGATGACGCCGCCTATACCGAGCAGGCCATGGAACAATCGATTCTCGACAACCGTTACGACCTGCAATACGTGCTGTACCTGCTGGCCCTGCATCGCCAGTTGCGGGCGCGCCTGGCGGACTACGATTACGACCGGCACATGGGCGGTGCCCTGTACCTGTTCTTGCGCGGCACGGGCTCGGCCAGCCGCGGCGTGTTTTTCACCCGGCCACCCCGTGAGCTGATCGAGCGCCTGGACCGCTTGTTCCAGGGCAAACCCGAGCAGCCCAGGGCAGAGCCGGCGTGGGAACAGGGAGTATTGCTGTGATCGAGGATCTGCTGACGCCGCTGGAACCCCAGCCCGACCTGGCGCCCCTGGTTCGGGCCGGCGATTTGCTGCTGTTGCTCGATCGTTGGGTCGAGCGCGGATGGTTGCGCGCCCTGGACAAGGCTTTCGTAGGCTTCCTCCATGAACTGGAGCCACAAGGCGATCCACTGGTGCTGATGGCCGCGGCGTTGACCAGCCATCAACTGGGCCACGGGCATGTTTGCCTGGACCTGTTCGAAACCCTCAAGGAGCCGGACTTCGCCCTGTCCCTGCCGCCGGAAGGCGACCTGCAAAGCACGGCGGCGGTACTGCCGTCGCAGGTGCTGGCGACGCTGGACGGCGCACACTGGTGCAAGGCCCTGGCGGCCAGTCGCCTGGTGGCGTTGGCGGCCGACCAGAGCGAGCAGGCCCGCCAGCGGCCGCTGGTGTTGTCGGGCAAGCGCCTGTATCTGCGCCGTTACTGGGCCTATGAGCGGCGCATTGACAATGCCTTGCGCCAGCGCCTGGCGGTGCAGGAGGAAACTCCCGCGGATTTGGCCGAGCGCCTCGGCGGTCTGTTCGGTGCGGCCAAGGCAGCGGGGCCGGTGGACTGGCAGAAGCTTGCCTGTGCGCTGGCCACCCGAGGCGCCTTCAGCATCATTACCGGCGGGCCGGGAACCGGTAAGACCACCACCGTGGTGCGCCTGCTGGCCTTGCTCCAGGCCCCGGCTGTCGAAGCCGGAAAGCCTTTGCGCATCCGCCTCGCCGCGCCTACGGGCAAGGCGGCGGCGCGCCTGACCGAATCCATCAGCCTGCAAGTGCGCTCCCTGTCGGTCGACGACAGTGTGCGCGAGAAGATCCCCAGCGACGTGACCACGGTGCACCGCCTGCTGGGCAATCGTCCGGGAACCCGGCACTTTCGCCATCACGCCGGCAACCGCTTGCCCCTGGATGTGCTGGTGGTCGACGAAGCCTCGATGATCGACCTGGAGATGATGGCCAATCTGCTCGATGCGCTGCCGGTGCACGCGCGCCTGGTGTTACTCGGGGACAAGGATCAACTGGCCTCGGTGGAAGCCGGTGCGGTGCTTGGCGACCTGTGCCGCGATGCTGAGGCCGGCTGGTACAGCCCGCAGACCCGCAGCTGGCTCGAGGCCGTCAGCGGCGAACAACTGGCGGACAGCGGACTGCAGGAAGACAACGCCGGCACTCACCCGCTGGCCCAGCAGGTGGTGATGCTGCGCCACTCCCGGCGCTTCGGCGAAGGCAGCGGTATCGGCCAGCTGGCGCGCTGGGTCAACCAGCAGCAGGCCGAGGAAGCGCGCCGGCTGCTGGCTGCCCGCAGCCACGCCGACCTGTATGGCCTGAGCCTCAAGGGCGAGCAGGACCGTGCCCTGGAGCGCTTGCTGCTGGAAGGCCACGGCGACGGGCCGCAGGGTTACCGGCATTACCTGAGCCTGTTGCGCGGCCAGCGCCCGCCTGCCGATACAGCGCTGGAAGATCCGCGCTGGACCGCCTGGGCCCGCGATGTGCTGCTGGCCTTCGACCAGTTCCAGTTGCTCTGCGCGGTGCGCAAGGGGCCTTGGGGTGTCGAGGGGTTGAACCAGCGGATCACCGCTGCCCTGTTCAAGGCGCGGCTGATCGAAAGCGATCAGCAGTGGTACGAAGGTCGTCCGGTGCTGATGACCCGCAACGATTACGGCCTGGGCCTGATGAACGGCGATATCGGCATTGCCCTGAAACTGCCCGAGCACGAAGGCACGCAAGACGGACGCCTGGTGCTGCGGGTGGCCTTCCCGCGCAACGACGGCCAGGGAGGCGTGCGTTTCGTGCTGCCGAGCCGGCTCAACGATGTGGAAACCGTGTACGCCATGACCGTGCACAAATCCCAGGGCTCGGAGTTCGCCCACACCGCGCTGATCCTGCCCGAGGCGTTGAACCCGGTGCTGACCAAGGAGCTGATCTACACCGGTATCACCCGGGCCAAGGACTGGTTCAGCCTGATCGAGCCGCGGGCCGGGGTGTTCGAAGAGGCGGTGCGGCGCAAGGTCAAGCGCCTGAGCGGGTTGATGCTCGACCTGGGTTGAACGCCGAGGCACTGGCGTTCGGCACTCGATCAGAGCGCCGCTGCCAGTGCCGTCGCGCTTGGCTGCTCCAGCCCCATGAAGCGTCTGACCCGTCCCCCCGCCGCTTCTTCGCGGATCGCTTGCGGGCTGGCGTCCAGCTGGATATTGCCGCCCTCCATGAAGATCACCCGATCGGAAATCGACAGGGCGAAGTCCATCTCGTGGGTGACGATCAACATGGTCATGCCCTCTCGGGCCAGGTCGCGGATCACGTTCAACACATCACCCACCAGCTCGGGATCGAGGGCCGAAGTCGGCTCGTCGAAAAGCATGATCTGCGGCTCCATCGCCAGGGCCCGGGCAATCGCCACGCGCTGCTGCTGGCCGCCGGACAGCTGGTGCGGGTACTTGTGGGCGTGGGCCAGCAGGCCGACTTTGTCCAGCAAGGCGTAGGCCTGCTGCTCGCTCAAGGCCTTGCTGCTGCCGTGGTAACGCGGCGCCAGGCAGATGTTGTCGAGGATGCTGCGATGGGGGAACAGGTTGAAGTTCTGAAAGACCATGCCGATGTGCCGCACCCCCTCGCGCACCTGCGGGCTGTTGAGGTTGTCACCGGCGCTGATGAAGCTGTTGCCGAACAGCACGATCTCGCCCTGGTCGATGCGCTCCAGGCCGTTGATGGTGCGGATCAGCGAGGTCTTGCCCGAGCCGGACGGACCGATGATGGAAATCACCTGGCCACTGGCGACGTTCAGGTCGACGCCCTTGAGCACCTGATGATCGCCGTAGCGCTTGTGGATGTTTTGCAGTTGCAGGGCTGGGGCGCTGCCGGCTACCGGTCGTGGGCGAGGTCGGCTGTGCTGCGGTTGTGCCTGTTGCCGGAGCCGCTCGGTGCCGGCGTCATCCAGGGTTTGCGGGGTGCGCAGGTTCAGGTCCAGGTGGCGCTCCAGGCGCTGCAGCAGCCAGGCGAACAGGGTGACGATCAGCACGTAGTACACCGCCACCGCGGCCAGGGTCTCCATCACCAGGAAGTTCTGCGCATACAGGCGCTGGCCGACGGTGAGCAGTTCGGTCAGGGAGATCACCGAGATCAGCGAAGTCAGCTTGACCACGGTGATGTACTCGTTGATCAGGGTCGGCAGGGAAATGCGGAAGGCCTGGGGGATGACGATCAGCCGTTGCAGACCGATCAGGCCGATGCCCAGCGCGCGGCCGGCTTCCTTCTGCCCCTTGGCCACCGAGATCAGCCCGCCGCGATGGATTTCCGCCATGTACGCCGCTTCGGTCACCACCAGGGCGAGCAGCCCCGAGTAGAAGGGGTTGGACAGCACCGAACCGGTGGCCGGAAACAGCTGGGGCAGGTTATAGACGAAGACCACCAGCACCAGCAGCGGAATGCTGCGAAAGAACCAGATGTACAGCCCTGCCGGGGTTCTGATCCAGGCGGCTGTGGAGAGTTTGGCCGAGGCCAGGAAAAAGCCCAGCAGCATGCCGATGAACCAGGCCAGGGCGCTGAGCTGGACCACGGTGACGCAGGCGTGCCAGAAGCTGGGCAGGGAAAACAGGGAGATGAAGTAGGACCAGTCGAATTGCATAAACACCTCGGGCGGCTTCGGATCGCAGGCATCAGGACGGGCGCTGCGCGCTCGATCGGGGGCCGGTCACGGGCGCATCCCTGCGCCGCAGTGGCTTGTCAGTCAGTCACCGGTTCCAGGTTGTATTTGCCGAGGATCGCGGCGTACTCGCCGTTCTTGCGGCTCTCGGCGAAGGCTTCCTGCAGCGCCTTGTAGGTGGCGTCGTTGCCTTTCTTGACGAAGATGCCGAGGGTTTGCTGATAGATCAGGTGCTGGCTGGTGACCACCACCCGACCCTGGGTGCGTTCGGCGATCATCTTCGCCGCGCCGGCGATTTCCACCTGGGCCTGGATGTTCTTCGACAGCAGGGCCTGGGTCACCTCAGGTGCCGAGGGGTATTCGCTGACACTGATCGCGCCCTTGTTGTTCGGCACGCAGTAGTCGCTGGAGAGCTTCTGCAACTGGCTGACCCAGGTGGTGCCCTGTTCCAGCCCGACCTTCAGGCCGCACAGGTCTTCAGGGGTTTGCGGGTTCAGGCCGCTGTCCTTGGACGTCATGATCGCCGCGCCGGTTTTCGCATAGGCGATGGTCATGGCTTGGGTCTGCCGTTCCGGAGTGATGTACATGCCGGAAATGATCGCGTCGTAGCGACCGGCGTTGAGGCCGAGGATCAGGCTGGGGAACTTGGTGTCGACGAACTCGGCCTTGGCGTTCAGGTGCCTGGCCAGGGCGTGGGCCAGTTCCGGGTCGGAGCCGACCACGTTCTTCTCGCTGTCATAGGACTCGAACGGTGGGTAGGTGATTTCCATGCCGATCTTCAGCTGTCCGGGTGTCGCGGTCGAGGCCAGGCCGGCGGTGGCGCACAACAGGCCGGCGGTGAGTAGGGTCAGGCGAGCAACGTTGTTTTTGTTAAGCATCGTGGGTCTCTCCAGGGGATGGAAGCAAAGGGCAAAAGGGTGGTCAGGACGCTTGCGACTGGTGTTTCAGGTGGCCGAAGCTCGAAGGCTTGCGGGCTTTTTCCGGCAGGCGGATCTCGCCGTTCTCCACGCGCGTGCGCAGGTACTGGTAGGTCTGCAGGGCCTGGCCATACATGTGCTCGCCGATGGTGATCTGCTCGTAGTCGTCCGAGGCCTTGGCGAACTGCGGCAAAGGCTTGATCTGGGTATGGAAGTCGCAGGCGTAGAACAGCGGGAACGAGTAGCGCTCCTCGCTGACGCTGCGTACCCGGTGGGCGGTGGCGACAAAGGCGCCGGCGGTCATCACCTCCAGCATGTCGCCGATGTTCACCACAAAGGCGTCGGCCAGCGGCGGGGCATCGATCCACTGGCCCAGGTTGTTCATCACTTCCAGGCCCGGCTTGTCGGCCAGCAGGATGGTGAAGCACTCGTAGTCGGTGTGGGCGCCGATGCCTGGCGCATCCTGGGCCGCGTCGTCGAACGGGTAGTGGATCAGGCGCAGCTTGGAAGGCGGGCGGGTGACCAGGGCGTCGAAATAGTTTTCCTCCAGGCCCAGGGCCAGGGCGAACCCGCCGAACAGGCGCCTGCCGAGGGCAAAGACAGCCGCGTAATAGGCTTGCACCGCCTCCTTGAAGCCGGGCAGTTCTGGCCACTCGTTCGGCCCCAGCAGCGGCGTGTTGGCCAGGACCAGGGGATCGTTGGCCGCGACTTCGAAGCCGATGTCGAAGGCTTCCTTGTGATCCGGCTTGCCCTTGGAATACACCTCCTCGCCCTCGGGGACGAAACCCTTGTGGCTTTTCGAGGTGCCGATGTAGTGCTGCATCTTGCTGTCCAGGGGCTGGGCGAAATAGTCCCTGGCGGCCTGGCGCAGGCCGGCGATCAACTGCGGGTCGATGCCATGGCTGGTGATGTAGAGAAAGCCCACTTCGCTGGCGGCCGTTCCCAGCTGCTCGGCGACGGCCAGCCGGTGCTCCAGCTCGATGCTGAACAGGCCGGCGATGTCCACCACCGGAATGTGCTTGAAGTTGGCCTTGGCCGGGGGGTTATCGATTTTATCGGGCATGACGCAAGAACCTCACGGACGGGTTGAGTGGGTGAAGCGGTCGAAGTGTTCGCGCTCGGCCCTGGCCATCCACTGGTTCAGCGACCAGAGGTCGGCCACCGGCACGTTGGTGAAGGGCAGGTGATGCAGGTAGCCGTCGGCGCCGAACTCCGGGGTCAGGGTGCTGACCTGGTAGCCACGGGCCTTTTGCGAATGCCAGATGGCTTCCCAGTGCTGCTGGTGGAACGCCAGTTCACGGGCATATTCCGGGGCGGCGGGGTGTGGGACTTGCGGCCCCTGGTCATAGCCGACCCGGGCCTGGATATGGTGAACGCGCTGGACGAAGGCGCTCAGGTCATCGAAGGGGGCATCCAGCAGGCGTTCGCAGGTGACGACCCAGTGGCTGATGTCGCTGGTGAAACGCAGGTCGGGCAATTGCCGGATCAGCTCCAGGGTGACCCAGGGATTGAACAGCGAACGGGCGCGGTGGGTCTCGAAGCTGCAGAACTGGCCATGCTTGCGCGCCAGCTCCATGGCCTGGCCGAAGAACTCGACTTGCTGGGCCAGGGGCCAGCGGTCGTTGCCGGCCAGCACATTGACGAAGCGCGGCGCCAGTTCGGCGGCCCAGGCGAGCTTGCGCTCCAGGTCCAGCAGGTGTTCCTGGAACGCGGCCGACTGTTTTGGCAGGACGTCGTAGGCGGTGAAAACCGTGCAGATGTAGGCGAGGCGATTGTCCCGCAGGAAAGTGCCGAATTCGCCGCGTTCGCGGGCTTGCAAAGGCAGGCGGGCTTCCATACCGTCGAAGCCGGCGGCCAGCAGCTCGTCGCGGGCCTGGGCCGGGCTGGCGGTATAGCCCCAGAGTGTGCGGAATATTTCCAGTTGCATCGGCTAACCTCAAAGATGTCTTGGGCTACTCATGGCACCGCAAAGGCACTGGGCCGAAGCGGCGATACTGGGCAGTAGCAAAAGACATTCCTTGAGCCGGGTCTCTGCGGATCCGGTCTCACCGAGGGCGGTCTGGACGGCTCGCTCTCTGGCGCCGATCTTAAGCAGGCGATGCAGGCATGAAGAATAGGAAGGCTCAAATCGTTACTTCATTTTTTTCTAAACCAATAGCCTGCTACCCATACCTGGGAACCTCGCGGCGGTTTCACCGGCTGTGCTATCGTTGCGGCATCATTGTATGAAGATCAAAGAGAATCCCTGCATGAACGTGGCTGTCTCGGCGACAGAGCGCTTTTCGGGCTGGAGGCAGATACTGCTGTCCGCCCTGGTCTGTCTGCTGAGCACTTTTGCCGTCGCGCAACCCGAGCCTGCCGCCACCAGCCTGGCAGACCAGCGCGCCAAGGCGGTGACTCAAGTGGTGCTGGGGATTCTTAGTTATGCGCGCTGGCCGGTGGAGCCGGCGCAATTGCGTCTGTGCGTGGTGGGGCCGACCGAATACACCGACGACCTGGTCAAGGGCACGACCCAGGCCACGGGCCGCACGGTTCTGGTGCGGCGCTTGCTGGCCGACAACCCGGCCATCGTCAGCGAGTGCGATGCGGTGTACATCGGCAAGCTGACCGACGACCAGCGCGCCCGCCTGTTCACTTCCCTGGTCGGTCATCCGGTATTGAGCATCAGCGAGGGCGGCGACCAGTGCACGGTCGGTAGCTTGTTCTGCCTGCGCGTCAGTGACAATCAGGTGTCATTCGAGGTCAACCTGGATTCGGTGGCCCGCAGCGGCGTGCGCATTCATCCGAGCGTGCTGCAACTCTCCCGTCGTCGACCGGCGGCGCCATGAGCTTCTTCAAATCCTCTGCTCGCCCTACATTGCGTTCGGTCATTGGCCGCGGGAATCTGATTGTCGCCCTGCTGGCCATTTCCATGGCCAGCCTGTCCCTGACATTGCTCGGGGTGCTGGCGTTGCGGGTGTATGCCGATCACAACCTGCATCTGATCGCGCGTTCGATCAATTACACGGTCGAAGCGGCGGTGGTGTTCAACGACAGCGCCGCGGCGACCGAAGCCCTGGCCCTGATTGCCTCCACCGAAGAGGTGGCCGATGCCCAGGTACTCGATGCCCGGGGGCGTGTGCTGGCCCATTGGGTGCGGCCGGAAATCGGTTTGCTGACTGATCTGGAAATGCAGATCGCCCGGGCCTTTCTCGAGAAGCCCATCACCGTGCCGATCATCCATCAGGGCCAGGAAATCGGCAGCATCGCCCTGACCGGGCACGGCGGCAGCCTGCTGCGCTTCCTGCTCAGTGGGCTGGTGGGGATTATCCTGTGTATCGCGGTGAGCGCCTGGGTGGCGCTGTACCTGGCGCGCCGGCAGTTGCGCGGTATTACCGGGCCGCTGCGCAGCCTGGCCGATGTGGCCCATGCCGCGCGCCGCGAGCGGGCATTCGACGTACGGGTGCCGCCGGCGGAAATTGCCGAGCTGGACAACCTGGGTAACGACTTCAATGCCCTGCTCGATGAGCTGGAAGCCTGGCAAACCCACTTGCAGAGTGAAAACGAAACCCTGGCCCACCAGGCCAGCCATGACAGCTTGACCGGGTTGCCGAACCGGGCGTTTTTCGAGGGCCGGCTGATCCGCGCGCTGCGCAGCGCCAGCAAGCTCAACGAACGGGTGGCGGTGCTGTTTCTCGACAGTGACCGTTTCAAGGGCATCAACGACAACTTCGGTCACGCCGCCGGCGACGCGGTGCTGATGGCAGTGGCGTCGCGGGTGCGCGCGCAGTTGCGCGAGGAAGACCTGGTGGCGCGCCTCGGGGGCGACGAGTTCGCCATTTTGCTGACCCCGCTGCACCGCATCGAGGATGCCGAGCGTATCGCCGAAAAAATCATCGCCAGCATGGAGATGCCGATTGCCTTGCCAGGCAGTACTTCGGTACTGACTTCACTCAGTATCGGTATTGCCGTCTACCCTGATCATGGCACCACCCCGGGTGCTCTGCTCAATGCCGCCGATGCGGCGATGTATCAGGCCAAGCGTGTCTCTCGAGGGGGGCAGCACACCGCGGGGTCGGAGCCCCCTGTCGTTCACGTTCAATCCAGGAGCTAATTCTTTGTTTTCACTGACTCGACCTTTCTTGCGACTTTTCACCACCGGCCTGTTGCTGGCGCTGCTTTCATTGACCGGTTGCCAGAGCGTGCCGCCCAAGGGGCTGACTCCGCAGCAAGTGGCGGTGCTCAAGCAGGAGGGCTTTGAGCTGACGGACGAGGGCTGGGCCTTCGGCCTGTCCGGCAAGGTGCTGTTCGGCAGCGACATCGATAGGTTAAATGCTGCGAGCACCGGCATCGTTGAGCATATCGGCAAGGCGTTGGTCAGCGTGCACATCGACAAGGTCCGGGTCGATGGCCACACCGATGGCTCCGGCAGGGAAAGCTACAACCAGCAACTGTCCCTGCGCCGGGCGAAAAGCGTGAGCAAGGTACTGGTGGCCACGGGCATGCGCGAAGAAAACATCCAGCTGCGCGGCCTGGGCAGCAGCGAGCCGGTGGCCTCCAACAGCACGGTGGCCGGACGCACCGAAAACCGTCGCGTCTCGATCGTGGTCATTGCCGACTGATGGGCGAAGACCATCACCGGGTCTGTCTTGCCAGCAGGCCCTGATTCTTCCTTCACACTGCGGATCCCACAGCAGGGTGATCCGCTAGGTCTTCGCGATAGCAGGACCAGGCTGTGCCGAGTGGATCTTGCAGTGGTGCTGGCAGGGTGAGCTCATAGTGGTGATGCTTGGAGTTCTTAAGGATCAGCAGGGTCCGTAGTGCACTTCTTCAAGCGATCCGTATCCGTGCCGCTCTCTGGGCTGGTATCAATATTGCCATTTAGGTCGAGGTAAATATCCGTTCTTCGCCATTTAGGGGTGATATTGACGCAATGATTACGGCCCGTATCACTCCACCAATAGAACTCCATGAAGAACCCTGCATCTGGAAAAATGTGACCAAAATCAGATGTCGCCTCGCCTGGAAATAGGCCCCCGCGTCCACTCCGATAAATTCGGTGTTCGGTATTCCAGGTCATAGAAAGCTTCTCTTTTCCCTCCTTGGAGTAGTGAACCGTGACCACTGGGGTCGCTACCCTCCAAAACACAAAGGGGAACAGCAGTAGCAGAAAGAGAATGCCCAAAATGTACCTGTATTTAATGGGCCTTACATTTGTGGACACGGATACCTTCCCCCCATTCCTTCGGTTGTACTGCAAGAACTTCGTCCATGATCATCTTTGCCGTTATGCCTCCGTTGGGGCGTTGTCGATAGAGTTTCACGCCGATACTAATGGATATTCGGTCAGGTGCATCATCCCAGGCTCTCATGCCCTCGATATCAGCAGAGCGATGCGGACCGGGTCGTTCCCATTCTGCTTTAGGTTTTTCAAAAGTCTCTTCAACCTTCCGAGCAGCGTCCGACCCTATCTGCTCTATACCTGCGCCGTCCAAGAGGACGCTTTCAGAGAGTCCACCAGCCAGTCCAACATAGCCATAGTGGATGTTCGACCAGATGTCATAGAAGTAGTCGTAGCCCCCTTGTTTGTTCCAAACATCCTTGAACATCGCTTGCAGCTTCGGCTTGTGGTCCCAGGGCCGGCCCTGGCCGACTCGCTCTGTCCAGATAGCCAAAGCCTTCGCTCTCTTCCCCAGCGCTAAGCTGTAGAAGTCAGGGCTTTGACCAAGACGAAGATAGAAAGGAAGTTCCTTATACTTCTTCATTTCAGCTGTTGGGCTAAAGCTGTTGAGGTCTTTCATTTGTCGCACAGACGGGCTGTTGATATTGGTATTCATCTCGCCCGCAATGTAGCTCGCCAGTTCTTCCATCTGGTCTGGGTCATTACAGACCTTTTCTTCTGGCTTCTCTCCAGGCGCCTTAGAGGCCTCATTGGGATCAACCAAGGCATTTGCAGCGCTAGCCTTCTCCATCAGCTTCGGGTCAGCCAACAAGGTTGCCATCTTTTCATCGTCTACCGAGCCGTCTGGGCGGAACACGCCGAGGGCTGCGAAGTTAATGATTACCGCGTCAGGAGTGGGTTCAAAGACAAAGCCGCCGAAGGTGTTACCCGAGCCCGTGATAATGGTCCCGCCGTGGCTGGTGGGGCTCCCTAAGTGGGCCATAGGACGACCATTCAGGATAATCGATGGAAACCCCGTGGTGATGACCGCGCCACAACCGCAAGTGTCACCGACTCGGGCTGCTCCCATGAAGTTGATGTTGATGTCACCAGAAGCGCAAGCAATAGGTGTCGTGCCGTGACCGGGAAGAGGGCAGAGGTGTTTGTCGCCCAGGCGAGCAGAAGAAAGCATTTATCGTCCTTGCATTAGCTGATCCGTGAGGCTCTTTGTCGAGCTTCGCGAACCTAGCAAGTGGCGATGGCTAAGGCTTTAGGACGATTCTGAACTTGGATGGAGAGTCTGTCGGGCTCCGGCAATTACGAGCAATCCCTGTCACAAAGCCTTGGCAGGGCCTGCTGATCTTCCTGCAGGACTATGAGTCGACAAACACCATCTCCCGGCTCTGCCCCATCAGCAGGCCCTGATTCTGTTCGGTCACGCTGCGGATGTAATCCCACAACAGGGTGATCCGCTTGAGCTTGCGCAGGTCCTCGCGGCAGTACATCCAGAACTGCCGGGTGATGTCTATTTCCTCCGGCAGCACTGGCAGCAGGCGCGGGTCCTGGGCGGCCAGGAAGCAGGGCAGGATCGCCAGCGAGCGTCCTTGCTGGGCCGCCACGTATTGGGCGATGACGCTGGTGCTGCGCAGGTTGGCGCTGGCGCCGGGCAGCACGTTGGCCAGGTACAGCAACTCCGAGCTGAACGCCAGGTCGTCCACGTAGCTGATGAATTGATGCTCGCTCAAGTCCGCCGGGCGGCGGATCGGTGGGTGCTGGTCGAGGTATTCCTGGGTCGCATAGAGCTGCAGGCGGTAGTCGCAGAGCTTGCAGCAGACGTAGGGGCCATGCTCCGGGCGTTCCAGGGCGATGACGATATCGGCCTCGCGCTTGGACAGGCTGATGAAGTGCGGCAGCGGCAGGATATCCACCGAGATCGCCGGGTAGGCGTCGACGAAATGGCTCAGCTGCGGGGTGATGAAAAAGCTGCCGAAACCTTCGGTACAGCCCATGCGCACATGCCCGGACAGGGCCACGCCCGAGCCCGAGACCTGTTCGCAGGCCATGTGCAGAGTGCTTTCGATCGACTCGGCATAACCCAGCAGGCGCTGGCCCTCGGCGGTCAGGACAAAGCCATTGGTCCGGGACTTTTCGAACAGCAGGGTACCTAGCGCGCCCTCCAGCGAACCGATGCGCCGCGACACCGTGGTGTAGTCCACCGCCAGGCGCTTGGCCGCGCTGCTGGCCTTGCGGGTGCGCGCCACTTCGAGGAAAAACTTCAGGTCGTCCCAGTTCAGCGAGCCGAGGGAGGTGATGTTTTTTTGCATGATGGACCGGCTTTTATGTGCGTTCTTATTAGAAGTTTGCACATCTATACTCCAAAAACAGTCCGACAACCAACTCGCGACGCACGCCTCATTTCAAGGCGGTCCCACGCCTTGGCTCCCTGCATAAGAACCTCAAGAAGTCAGGAGACCCGTATGAACGCATCCCTCAAGTCCGACGGCACTACCTTGCAGCAGGTCAAGCTGCTGATCGACGGCCAGTGGGTCGAATCCCAGACCCGCGAGTGGCACGACATCACCAACCCGGCCACCCAGCAGGTGCTGGCCAAGGTACCTTTCGCCACGGCGGATGAAGTCGACGCCGCCATCGAAGCCGCGCATCGCGCCTTCCAGACCTGGAAACTGACCCCGATCGGCGCGCGGATGCGCATCATGCTCAAGCTGCAGGCGCTGATCCGCGAACACTCCAAGCGCATTGCCCAGGTGCTCAGCGCCGAACAGGGCAAGACCATCGCCGATGCCGAAGGCGACATTTTCCGCGGCCTGGAAGTGGTCGAGCATGCCTGCTCGATCGGCAGCCTGCAGATGGGCGAGTTCGCCGAGAACGTTGCCGGTGGCGTCGATACCTACACCCTGCGCCAGCCGATCGGTGTCTGCGCCGGGATCACCCCGTTCAACTTCCCGGCGATGATTCCGCTGTGGATGTTCCCGATGGCCATCGCCTGCGGCAACACCTTCGTCCTCAAGCCTTCGGAACAAGACCCGCTGTCGACCATGCTGCTGGTGGAGCTGGCGCTGGAAGCCGGGGTTCCGCCTGGCGTGCTCAACGTGGTGCATGGCGGCAAGGACGTGGTGGACAAGCTGTGCACCCACCCACACATCAAGGCGGTGTCGTTCGTCGGCTCCACCGCGGTGGGCACCCACGTCTATGACCTGGCGGGCAAACACGGCAAGCGTGTGCAGTCGATGATGGGCGCGAAGAACCATGCCGTGGTGCTGCCCGACGCCAACCGCGAACAGGCGCTCAATGCCCTGGTCGGTGCCGGGTTCGGCGCGGCCGGCCAGCGTTGCATGGCCACCTCGGTGGTGGTCCTGGTGGGCGCGGCGAAACAATGGCTGCCGGACCTCAAGGCGCTGGCGCAGAAACTCAAGGTGAATGCCGGCAGCGAGCCGGGCACCGATGTCGGGCCGCTGATTTCAAAGCGCGCCAAGGAGCGTGTGCTGAGCCTGATCGAAAGCGGCATCAAGGAAGGCGCCAAGCTGGAGCTGGACGGCCGCGACGTCAAGGTGCCAGGTTTCGAGCAGGGCAACTTCGTCGGCCCGACCCTGTTCTCCGGGGTGACCACTGACATGCAGATCTACACCCAGGAAATCTTCGGCCCGGTGCTGGTGGTGCTGGAAGTGGACACCCTCGACCAGGCCATCGCCCTGGTCAACAGCAATCCCTTCGGCAACGGCACTGGCCTGTTCACCCAGAGCGGCGCGGCGGCCCGCAAGTTCCAGACCGAAATCGATGTCGGCCAGGTCGGGATCAACATCCCGATCCCGGTGCCTGTACCGTTCTTCAGCTTCACCGGTTCCCGTGGTTCCAAACTGGGCGATCTGGGGCCCTATGGCAAACAAGTGGTGCAGTTCTATACCCAGACCAAGACCGTCACCAGTCGCTGGTTCGACGATGACAGCGTCAACGATGGCGTGAACACCACCATCCATTTGCGTTGAGGAGTCCGCTCATGAAAATCGCATTCATCGGTCTGGGCAACATGGGCGCACCCATGGCGCGCAACCTGCTCAAGGCCGGGCATCAGTTGAACCTGTTCGACCTGAACCAGGCCGTGCTCAAGGAACTGGCCGAACTGGGTGGCAGCATCAGTACCTCGCCGCGCGCCGCCGCCGCAGACAGCGAGCTGGTGATCACCATGCTGCCGGCCGCGCCCCATGTGCGCAGCGTCTGGCTGGGTGACGACGGGGTGCTGGCCGGTATCGCCCGTGGCACGCCGGCGGTGGATTGCAGCACCATCGACCCGCAGACCGCCCGCGACGTGGCCGCGGCGGCTGCCAAGCAAGGCGTGGCCGTGGCCGATGCGCCGGTATCCGGCGGTACCGGCGGCGCGGCGGCGGGCACCCTGACCTTCATGGTCGGCGCCAGCGCCGAACTGTTCGCCACCCTGCAGCCGGTGCTGGCGCAGATGGGCCGCAATATCGTGCACTGCGGTGAAGTGGGCACCGGGCAGATCGCCAAGATCTGCAACAACCTGCTGCTGGGCATTTCGATGATCGGTGTCAGCGAGGCCATGGCCCTGGGTGATGCCCTGGGGATCGACACCAAGGTGCTGGCGGGCATCATCAACAGCTCCACCGGGCGTTGCTGGAGTTCCGACACCTACAACCCCTGGCCCGGCGTGATCGAAACCGCGCCGGCCGCCCGCGGCTACACCGGCGGCTTCGGCGCCGAGCTGATGCTCAAGGACCTGGGCCTGGCCACCGAGGCCGCCCGCCAGGCGCACCAGCCCGTGGTGCTGGGCGCCGTGGCGCAGCAGCTGTACCAGGCCATGAGCCAGCGCGGGGAAGGGGGCATGGACTTCTCGGCTATCGTCAACAGCTATCGCAAGCCGAGCTAGGCACTGCAAAGCCTGCGCTCTTTAAAGAGCGCAGGTTTCGCCAACCTCTGTGAACGCTGCAAGCTTTCCGGGACTCACGTCGGGTGGGTTCCCGGTTTTTTGCATCTGCAGCCGGGGGGCGTGCGGATTTGGTGCGATCGCAGTAGCACTGCAAAAATCACTGGCTATTCCCGTTATTCTGATCGGTTACAAGTGGGCTATTGATTGCGATCTACAGTCAATCTGAATGCCACAGGGAGGGCTGAAAGATGATTGACGAACTGACGCATGCCAAGGAGATTCTGGCCGCTCAAGAGCAGAAATACCGCAGGTCAGCGTTCAAGTGGAAGCTTGGCTACAGGACCCTCTTGATCATCTCGGCAGTTCTGGCTTCCGCTGCGGCAATCGTCTCGAAGCTATCCATTATCGAAAGTAAGGAAACCGCCGCCGACCTGTCATCGATCTTGGCGGGCGCCGCGGCTGTGGCGATGACCATCATTGCTTCGCTGGATTTCGAGTCGAACTTCCGCGTAAATCGACGTTCTCGTCACCAGGTCCAGCTCCTGCTGCTCGAGGCGCAGAAGTCCGAGGTTAAAGCGGATACTTTGCTGGATGGGCTGAAGGACGTAGTCAACCGTCGCACTCTTGAACTGGACAAACCTGATTGATCGTCGCTGTAGAGAGCATCAGGGGGGGCAGCCGACTCATGAGCACTGAGCTTCGACAGGAGAGCCAATATGACAACGGAAGAGCAGATCGCAAGGCTGGAGTCAGAGGTGGCGAAGCTCAAGGATCGAGGAAAAGACGGTTGGGACAAGTTTGGTGTCGCCTGCTCGGCGCTGATACCGATCACCATTGCAGGAGTGGGTGGGTTTTACTCCTACTACTCTCAGAGTACTGCTACGGCAGTGGCGGACATTCGAGCAGTGGCCGAATCAAAGATCAAGCAGGCCGAGCTGGTCTCTAAGTTCTTCGAGCCCTTGATGGGGAGTGATCAACGGCGCAGTGAGTTTGCAGTACGGGCGCTGCTGGTTGCTGCTCCGGACTATGGCCCGACCCTGGTTCGAGTGGTTGCCGAGAATACCAAGGCGCCCGTCGAGGCGGCCTATGCTACTGACGCACTGGGCGAGCGACGGGATGCACTGATCAGGCAGATGTTTAGCGACGACGCTCGTCAGCGAGTGGATGGCTACCAGCAGTTGCTGGCGTCATGGGGAAGCGACGAGCTCTTGATCCCGGCGGTCATCGCCTATGGCAGTGGCAATACGTCCAATGGCAATGGTATTTACAACTCATTGGTGCTGCTGAGTCATATGCAGCGCGACACTATTCAAAAGCGTAAGGCAGACATCATCGCCTTCACTAAATTGGTGGAAGGAAAGGGCGATAAAATTCGTGAGCGTGCGGATGTCCTGCGTTCACGTCTCGGAGCCTGAGGCTTGGTTTTGGGGGCTTTCAGGGGGCGGTCTGGCTGGTGAAAGGAAGAGAAGCAGTTCCTCGATAGGGATTGCAGCAACCTGTATCGAAGCATTTGTTTCTCTCCTTTCCGGAGATTTGTCAGGCGAACACGAAATACTTGCGCACGGTCTCGACCACTTCCCAGGTGCCTTTCATCCCCGGCTCGACCACGAAGATATCGCCGGCGCGCAGATGGATCGGGTCCATGCCGTCCGGGGTGATCACGCAGTAGCCTTCCTGGAAATGGCAGTACTCCCATTTCACATAGTCCACGCGCCATTTGCCGGGCGTGCAGATCCAGGTGCCCATGATCTTGCTGCCGTCTTCGCTGGTGTAGGCGTTGAGGTTGACGGTGTGCGGGTCGCCTTCGAGCTTTTCCCATTTACAGGCATCGAGAACCGGCAGCGGGTGGGTGTCGCGCAGAACGGTGATGGGGGCAGTCGCGGTCATGAGGACTCCGGGGCGTTGGCTGAGAACTGAAGTCGCACCCTATAGCGCCCGGCGCCCGGTCAGTTGTCTGTACTCGACATCGGGGTGCCCAGAAACGCAGTACCCGCCCGTGAAGTGTTGCCGCGGTTTGCATTGAAATTTCCGAGCGTGAATCAGTGATTTCCTGGCAGTTCATGCGAAAGATTCCGCGGTCGCTGGAGCATTTCGCAAGAATCTTCACGGGCATCGCTCGTATGATTCAGGTCGAAATGGCCGAGAGCAGCGCTATGAGCACAACCCCAAGCTGGTGGGACATCAGCCCGCCCCTGAGTACCGCGACCCCGACCTGGCCCGGCGATACGCCGTTCCAGGAAGAGCGGGTGTGGCAATACGGGCCCGAATGCCCGGTGAACGTCGGGCGCATCACTCTGTCGCCGCACACCGGTGCCCATGTCGACGCGCCGCTGCACTACAGCGCCGATGGCGCGCCGATCGGCGAGGTGCCGCTGGATGTCTACCTCGGCCCGTGCCGGGTCGTGCATTGCCTGGGTTGCGGCCCGCTGGTCTTGCCCCGGCACCTGGAGGGGCACCTGGACAACCTGCCCGAGCGGGTGCTGTTGCGTACCTATCGACAGGCGCCGTTGAGCTCCTGGGACCCGGATTTCAGCGCCGTGGCCAAGGAGACTGTCGAACTGCTGGCCAGCCACGGTGTGCGCCTGATCGGCATCGACACCCCGTCCCTCGACCCGCAGCAATCGAAAACCATGGAGGCCCATAACGCCGTGGCCCGCCATGGCCTGGCGATTCTCGAGGGCATCGTGCTCGACGAGGTGGCCGAAGGCGATTACGAACTGATCGCGCTCCCCCTGCGTTTCGCTCATCTGGATGCGAGCCCGGTGCGCGCCATCCTGCGGCCTTTGCCGCGATAATTCCTACAATAGTATTTACAACAACGAAGCTTCGACCCCGCGCGCCCTCGATCAAGACCGGCGCCGGGTGATCGACCGGCCGCGACCTGACATGAGGAGCCCACGCGATGAGTCAATGTCCCTATTCGAACAACCCGCCGCCCGACAACTGGCATAACGCCGAGCTGAATTTTTCCGACTCCATGAGCTACGGCGACTACCTGGACCTGGGGCGCATCCTCAATGCCCAGCACCCCTTGTCGCCGGACCACAACGAAATGCTCTTCATCATCCAGCACCAGACTTCGGAGCTGTGGATGAAACTGATGCTGCACGAGCTCAAGGCGGCTCGCGAGCACGTGCATCAGGGGCAACTGCCACCGGCGTTCAAGATGCTGGCGCGGGTGTCGCGGATCTTCGACCAGCTGGTGCATGCCTGGGCGGTGCTGGCGACCATGACCCCGTCCGAGTACAAGTCGATCCGCCCGTACCTGGGGCACTCGTCGGGCTTCCAGTCGTTCCAGTACCGCGAGATCGAGTTCATCCTCGGCAACAAGAGCGCGACCCTGCTGCGCCCCCATGCCCATCGGCCGGAACTGCTCAAGGAACTGGAGCTGGCGATCGCCACGCCGTCGCTGTACGACGAAGCCATCGGCCTGATGGCCAAGGCCGGGCTGGCCATCGACCCCGAGCGCCTGGCCCTGAACAGCCAGGCGCCGACCCAGCATGACCCGTCGGTGGAAGCCGCCTGGCGCGAGGTCTACACCGACCCGTCGCGCTACTGGGACCTGTACCAGTTGGCGGAGAAGTTTATCGACCTGGAAGACTCCTTCCGCCAGTGGCGCTTCCGCCATGTGACCACGGTGGAGCGCATCATCGGCTTCCAGCCCGGCACCGGCGGCACCGAAGGCGTCGGCTATTTGCGCAAGATGCTCGACACCGTATTGTTCCCCGAGCTGTGGCGCGTACGTTCGACGCTGTAAGCGGCAGGCCAACAAAAAGGCCCGGCATTCATCGAATGCCGGGCCTTTTTGTTGGCTGAACACGCGGCGTTGTAATCAGGGCCACCGTGTCATCGTTCATCGCGGGCAAGCCTCGCTCCTACGGACGGAACACGTTGTAACCGAACCACCGCGCCATAGCTCAGCGCAAACAAGCCTCGCTTCTGTAGGAGCGAGGCTTGCCCGCGATGGGCGCGCCGCAGTCCTGTCAGGCCACCGCCCGCGTACCAGTCCTGGCCACCCGCAGACGGTAGAACACCCAGATCAGCGCAACCCACACCGGGATGGCGTAGACCGACACCCGTATGCCGGGAATCATCAGCATCACGCTGACGATCATCAGCATGAAAGCCAGGCACAGGTAGTTGCTGAACGGGAACCAGAAGGTCTTGAACGACGGCACTATGCCTTGCTGGCCCATGGACTTGCGGAACTTCAGGTGGGTCAGGCTGATCAGCGCCCAGTTGATCATCAGCGAGGCAACGACCAGCGCCATCAGCAACTCCAGGGCTTCTTGCGGCGCCAGGTAGTTGACCACCACGCAAAGCAAGGTGATCAGCGCCGAAACGCCCAGGGCCAGCAGCGGCACGCCCTGTTTGTTCAGCTTCATCATCGCCTTGGGCGCGTCGCCCTGTTCGGCCAGGCCGTAGAGCATACGGCTGTTGCAGTACACGCCGCTGTTGTACACCGACAGCGCCGCGGTCAGGACCACGAAGTTGAGGATGTGCGCGGCGGTGTCGCTGCCGATCAGGGCAAAGATCTGCACGAACGGGCTGCCGCTGTAGGAGTCGCCGGAAGCGTTGAGGGTCTGCAGCAACTGGTCCCAGGGGTACAGCGACAGCAGCACGGTGAGGGCGCCGACGTAGAAGATCAGCACCCGGTACACCACCTGGTTGATCGCCTTGGGGATTACCTTGCGTGGCTCGCTGGCCTCGGCGGCGGTGATGCCCACCAGTTCCAGGCCGCCGAAGGAAAACATGATGAAGGCCATGGCCATCAGCAGGCCGGTGCCGCCATTGGGGAAGAATCCGCCGTGGCTCCACAGGTTGCTCACCGCCGCCTGCGGGCCGCCGCTGCCGCTGGCCAGCATGTAGCAGCCCAGGGCGATCATGCCGATGATGGCCACCACCTTGATGATGGCGAACCAGAACTCGGCTTCGCCGAAGAACTTCACGTTCATCATGTTGATCAGGTTGACCAGCACGAAGAACACCGCCGCGCTGACCCAGGACGGGATTTCCGGCCACCAGAACTGCACGTACTTGCCCACGGCCGTGAGTTCGGCCATGCCCACCAGCACGTACAGCACCCAGTAATTCCAGCCGGCGAGAAAGCCGAAGTAACCGCCCCAGTATTTGTGCGCGAAGTGGCTGAAGGACCCGGCCACCGGTTCCTCGACGATCATTTCGCCGAGCTGGCGCATGATCAGGAAGGCGATGAACCCGGCTATTGCATAACCGAGGATCATCGAAGGGCCGGCGGACTTGAGCACGCCGGCGGAGCCCAGGAACAGTCCGGTGCCGATCGCCCCGCCCAGGGCAATCAGCTGAATATGGCGGTTCTTCAAGCCACGCTTGAGTTCGCCGGGTTTCAGGATTTCATCCACTAATCACGCTCTCTTCTCATTGTTATCGGATCTGTCCGTATTCGCGGCCAGATCGCGGCTGACGGCGGACGGATCAGATATTACTCTCGGTGAACTTCTCGTAATACAGCTGAACGCTCTCAAGTTGCTGATCTTGCAACCAGTTCTTGATCGACTCGACCATCGGTGGCGGTCCGCAGACGTACATGTCCACCGGAGCATCGCGCAGTTCGCTGCAATCGAAATGCTCGGCGATATACCCGCGCTTGCCCGGCCAGTCCGCCGTCGGCTCGCTGATCACCGGAGTGTAGCGAAAGCCCGGCAGTTGGCCGGCATAAGCCTCGATACGCGCGGTTTCGCACAGGTCGGCGACGTTGCGCACCCCGTAGTACAGGTGCACCGGCTGGGTGCAGCCGTCGGCGGCCAGTTGCTCGAGCATGGCCAGCAGCGCCGACAGCCCGGTGCCGCCGGCCACCAGCACCAGCGGCCGGACGATATGGCGCAGGTAGAAGGCGCCCAGCGGCGCCTCCAGCTCGATGCGGTCGCCGACCTGGCAGCGTTCGCGGAGGTAATTGCTCATTGCCCCGTCGGGCAGCAGGCGCAGGAGGAATTGCAGTTGCTGGCTGCCCGAGCGGTTGGCGAACGAGTAGGAGCGTTTGCTCGACGTGCCGGGGACCGACAGCCGAGCGTATTGCCCCGGCAGGAAGTCCAGCGCCGCCTGACCCTCGTCGAGCTGCAGTTGCAGGATCGCCGTGCTGTCGGAGACCTGGCGCACTGCGCTGACTGTGGCGCCGAGCTGTGCGGGCCCCGCGGCGCTGCACAGGCTGGAATCGAAGTCGAAGTAGAAGGTGGCATCGGACTGCACCCGGGTCTGGCAACTGAGCATCTTGCGCTGCTCCAGGTCGGCGCTGGAAAGCGCTTCCTCGTCCACGTAGTCCTGGCTGTAGGTGCCCGATTCGCAGCGGCCCTGGCAGGTGCCGCAGACACCCTCGCGGCAGTCGAGGGGAATCTTGATGCCGTTGCGCAGGGCGGCGTCGAGCAGTATTTCGTTGGCGTTTACAGGGAAGAACAGCGTCTTGCCGTCGGCAAAGCTGAACGCGACCTTGTGGTTCATGCCCGGTCTCCGTCAGAGGTGGTAGAAATCGAGCACCGAATTGATGGTGTCGTTGAGCAGCAGCACATGCTTGCGAGTGATCAGCCAGCTGTCGCCGTGGGCCTTGAGGCTGTAGGTGGCATGGCCGAAGAACTGCTCGGCGGTGGCCAGGCGATAGAACAGCGTGTGCCAGTTCAGGCGCACTTGCAGGCTGCCGTCGGCCTGCTCGGCGATCCGCACGTTGCTGATGTTGTGCAGGGTGCGCGGCATCGGAATGGTCGAGGCGGCCTTGCCGGTGCGGATACGGAACACCCGATCTTCCAGGCCCGAGCGGTTGGCGTAGTAGATCAGCGACATGCCGCGTTTGGGGTCGGTGGTGTAGACATGCTCGGAGTCCCACTGCGGCAGGTGGAACTCGCTCTGCGGGTCGAAGAGTTCGAGGTAGGCATCCCAGTCCTGGGCGTCGCACAGCTCGGACTTGCGGTAGAAAAACTGCTCGATACGGTATTGCAGTTGCGCACTCATGTTCACACCTCACGCAGTTTCAGGGATTGCCGGGCCAGCCCGTCGAGGAGGAATCTCTGCCAGTTGCGGTGCTGGTTGACGTACAGCCCTTCGTGGGTGAACTCAGTACCGGTCATGGCCGGCTGGATGCCGATGGCCTCGCTGTTGCGGGTCGGCCCGGTTTCCCAGCGGTGGCTGCCGCGGGAGATATCGCTCCAGCGTTCCAGGCGGCCCTGGAAACCGCGCTGGGCTTCGCGGAATTCCACCAGGTCGTCGGGGGTGCCCATGCCCGAGACGTTGAAGAAGTCCTCGAACTGGCGGATGCGGTTTTCCCGGTCGGCGTCGGACTCGCCCTTGACCCCGATGCACTGGCTGATGATCTCGGTCTTGTTCCAGGCCAGCGGGCGGATGATCCGCAGTTGCGAGCTGATCTGGTCGAGGAAGAACAGGCTCGGGTAGACGTTGAGGTTGCGCAGGCGGTGCATCATCCATTCGGCTTTTTCCTGGCCGTACTCCTCCACCAGCCGCGGCATGATAGTGGCGTAGCCGGAGCGCACCGCAGGGTTGGGCATGTCGCTGAACAGCACGCTGTGGCCGTTGTTGAAGGCGAACCAGCCGTCGTCGGTGTTGGCGTCGCCGGCGCCGAGCTTGCTGTAGTCGAGGGTGGCGCTGGCGCCGCCGTTCTCGCTGTTGACCTGCTGGCGGTGTTGCACCGTGGCCACGTAGTTGTAGTGCACGGTGCTCACGTGATAACCGTCGAGGCCGTTCTCGTTCTGCAGTTTCCAGTTGCCGTCGTAGGTGTAGGCGGACTTGCCGGGCAGGACTTCCAGCTCACCGGTGGGCGACTGGGCGACCATCATGTCGAAGAACACCTTGGCGTCGCCGAGGAAGTCCTCCAGGGAGTTGTCGGCGTGGACATCGAGGCTGATGAAGACGAAGCCCTTGTAGCTGTCGATGCGGGCTTTCTTCAGGCCGCGGGTGGCCTTGTCGAAGCCTTCGGGGTATTCCCCCGGCGCCTTGACCTTCACCAGGCGCCCGTCGCTCTTGTAGCACCAGGCATGGAACGGGCAGGTGAAGGTGGACTGGTTGCCTTTGCCGACCCGGGTCAGGGTGGTGCCGCGGTGCTGGCAGGCGTTGATCAGCGCGTTGAGCCGGCCTTCGCCGTCGCGGGTGATGATCATCGGCTGGCGCCCGGCGCGCATGGTGACGAAGTCGTGGTTGTTGGCCAGCTCGCTTTCGTGGCAGGCGTAGATCCAGTTCTTCTCGAAGATCAGTTCCATCTCCAGGTCGAACAGCTCGGGCTCGGTGAACATGTCCCGGGCGATGCGGAATACGCCGTCGTCCGGACGAAAATCCAGGCAGCCGTCGATGAAGCTTTTCCATTGTTCTGTGTTTCTTGCACCACTCATGAGTGAGTACCTTTCTTGTTCAGGCCAATCGGTGCATGCATTAGAGAGAGTGCGGGGCAGGGGTGGCTATCCGCTTAGTCGGCCAAGGCCATCCACAAAATTGAACGCTCCAGGGCGCTTCTGTAGGAGCGAAGCTTGCTCGCGATAAACGATCACGCGGTGCATCTGCCAAAACGCGCCGTACCCATCGCGGGCAAGCCTCGCTCCTACGGGCGCCGGGGTAACACCTGGGGGCTGAATACCCAGGGCCTGCGCCCCAGGCGATCAACGGCTGCACCGCGATGTCGCGATGAGCTACTGTTTGGCGCAGTCTTGCGTGGGTTTTGCGCACCGGGTGGACGGGTTCTATCCACTTAGTCGGCGATTGCTATCCAGTCGGTTGGCAGTGCCGGGCGGTGGCGCAAAACTTGCTGTCGGCTGTTGCAAGCAAGCCAGTACTTCAAGCCAGACGCGCCGTCAGAGCGCGCAAAAAAAATATTGCCGTGGGTGCGCCGTGATGAATAGCAAGGCTGATTCGCAGTTTCGCGATATTCGTATCGATCGCTACGACCTCGAGGGGGCGAGAAGCTGGATGTCCGGCATTTGCGGGCCGCATCGGCTCGAGACCGCGACCCCCGAACGCATCCGCTTTCACCACAGCGCCAACGTGTTCAAGTCGCGGGCCACGACCCTGGGCACCATCGAATACGGCACCGACGTCACCATCGATATCGAAGACGCCGAGCGCTTCAGCAGCTACAGCCTGAGCCTGCCGCTGAGCGGCGATCAGGAACTGAGCAAGGACGGCCGGCTGCTGCGTTCCAACCGCGACCAGGGGGTGATCATCGCGCCCAATGAAAGTCAGATGCTGGCGATCTCCGGCGACTGCCGCAAAGTCCAGGTGGTGATTACCCGGGCGGCCATGAGCGAGGCCCTCGAAGCCTTGCTGCAACGCCCGCCGCAAGCGCCGCTGCGCTTCGAGGCGGTGATGGATGCGGTGGAGGGGGCGTCGGCGTCCTGGTGGCGCATGGCACGGTATTTTATCGCCGAGCTGGAGCGCAGCAGCGAGCTGTACGAACAGCTGGCCTTCACCCGGGACCTGGAAAGCTCCTTGATCAAGGGCCTGATCCTGGCCCAGCCGAACAACTACTCGGCGCAGCTGCGCGAGGTGCTGGAGGTCAAGTTGCCCCACTACCTGGTCCGCGCCCGCCAGTACATTCACGCCAACGCCCGCGAACCGCTGGGCCTGGAAGACCTGGAAGCCGCCGCCGGGGTTTCGCGCTTCAAGCTGTTCGAGGCCTTCAAGAAGTATTTCGCCCTGTCGCCGATGGTCTACCTGAAGAAGTACCGGCTCAACGCGGTGCGCCAGGAGATCCTCGAACACGGCTCGGCGCGGACCATTTCCGAAATCGCCCTGGGCTGGGGGTTCAGCCATCTGGGGCGGTTCTCCGCCGAATACCGCAAGCTGTTCGGCGAGTCGCCCAGCATCACCCTGCAGCGCCACGACGCGCGGCGCCTGGGTGGTTTCTAGCGGTTACTTGCGCAACACCAGGTCCAGCAGGCCGTCCTGCTCCTTGATTTTCTGCAGGACGATTTCCGAGCGGATGTCGGTGACCCCGGACGTGCGGTTCAGGTGATTGACGATGAAATCCGAGAAGTGCTTGAGGTTGCGCGCCTGGACCCGCAGCACATAGTTGCTGGCCCCGGTGACCACATAGGCGGTCACCACTTCCGGCCACTGCTGGACCTTCTTGATAAAGGTCTCGTGCCAGTCCGCCACGTCCTGGCGCAGCGACACATGAACGATGGCCTCCAGCTCGATCCCCAAACGCTCGGCATTCAGCACCGCGCGATAGCCGCTGATGATGCCTTCGCCCTCCAGCAGGCGCAGGCGACGCAGACAGGCCGAGGGCGAGAGGGCGACTTTCTCCGCCAGCTCCTGGTTGCTGATACGGCCGTCCTGTTGCAGGAAGTGCAGGATTCGCAGGTCTGTCGAGTCGAGAATCATGGTTGGCATTTATCCGCGTTTTTTTAAGTTGTAGTCGAATAATCTTCGAGACTGTGCCGCTCTCATAGTGCATTTTGCACGAAAATTCTCCAGGGCTTCGTTCATTATTTCTTCACCGCGCAGCCGCCGATGCCGCCCCTGGCATGGCGTGTGCCGCCGCATGCCTTAGTGAAAACAGGACTTCCCATGACAACAAGAAACCACTGCCTGGCCCTCGACGCACAGGACCCGCTGGCACCGCTGCGCAACCAGTTCGCGCTGCCCGACGGGGTGATCTATCTCGACGGCAACTCCCTCGGCGCCCGCCCGGTCGCGGCCCTGCAACGGGCGCAACAGGTGATTGCCGAGGAATGGGGCAATGGCCTGATCCGCAGCTGGAACACTGCCGGCTGGCGCGACCTGTCGCAGCGCCTGGGCGACCGCCTGGCCAAACTGATCGGCGCCGATGCCAACGAAGTGGTGATCACCGACACCACCTCGGTCAACCTGTTCAAGGTGCTCAGCGCCGCCTTGCGGGTGCAGGCGCTCAAGGCACCGCAGCGGCGGGTGATCGTCAGCGAGAGCAGCAACTTTCCCAGCGACCTGTACATCGCCGAAGGCCTGACCGAGATGCTGCAGCAGGGCTATTCCCTGCGCCTGGTGGACAGCCCCGAGGCGCTGCCCCAGGCCATTGGCGAAGACACCGCGGTGGTCATGCTGACCCACGTCAACTACAAGACCGGCTACATGCACGACATGCAGGCGGTGACCGCGCTGACCCACGAATGCGGCGCGCTGAGCCTGTGGGACCTGGCCCACTCCGCCGGCGCGGTGCCGGTGGACCTGAAGCAGGCCGGCGCCGACTACGCCATCGGCTGCACTTACAAATACCTCAACGGCGGCCCGGGCTCGCAAGCCTTCGCCTGGGTCTCGCCGGCCGTCTGCGATCTGGTCAGGCAGCCGCTGTCCGGCTGGTTCGGCCATGCGCGGCAGTTCGACATGGACGTGCAATATCAGCCGAGCAGCGGCATCGCCCGCTACCTGTGTGGCACCCAGCCGATCACGTCGCTGGCCATGGTCGAGTGCGGCCTGGAGATCTTCGAGCAGACCGACATGGCCAGCCTGCGGCGCAAGTCCCTGGCCCTGACCGACCTGTTCATCGAACGGGTGGAGCAGCGCTGCGCGGCCCATGGCCTGAAGCTGGTCACCCCGCGCGAACACGACAAGCGCGGCAGCCATGTCAGCTTCGAACACCCCGAAGGTTATGCGGTGATCCAGGCCCTGATCGCCCGGGGCGTGATCGGCGACTACCGCGAACCGCGGATCATGCGCTTCGGCTTCACGCCGCTGTACACCCGCTTCAGCGAAGTCTGGGACGCGGTGCAGATCCTCGGTGAAATCCTAGATGAAAAAACCTGGGCCCAGCCGCAGTTCCAGATCCGCCACAGCGTGACCTGAAACACCCCCCTGTGGCCGCTGCCGCAGGCTGCGATCGGCTCGGTCCGCGTTCGGGCGCAGCAGGCGTAAGACCGGTGCACGCGGTGTAACCGAAACACCGCGTTGCCCGGTTTCACGACGACTTCGTCGCCGATCGCAGGCTGCGCCAGCGGCTACAAGCCAAGCCATTCCGTGTGCAAATAACAATAAAAGAGGCTCACAAACGTGACCACGACCAACAAGGGTTTTGCAGCGATTTCCAATCGTGAACAGGGCTTGCGCCGCGAGCTCACAGCTGGGCAGATGAGCATGATCGCCATCGGCGGGGCGATTGGCACCGGCCTGTTCATGGGCAGCGCCTACGCTATCGGTTACGCCGGGCCCAGCGTGCTGCTCAGCTACGCCATCGGCGCGCTGATCACTCTGCTGCTGATGGGCTGCCTGGCGGAAATGACCGTGGCCCATTCCACCTCCGGCTCCTTCGGCGCCTACGCCGAGTTCTACATCAGCCCGCTGGCCGGGTTCCTGGTGCGCTATGCCTATTGGGCGGCCATCGTGCTGGCGGTCGGCGCCGAGGTCACGGCCATCGCCATGTACATGAAGTACTGGTTCGCCCACGTGCCGGAATGGGTGTGGATCGTCTCGTTCTCCAGCGTGCTGATCCTGCTCAACGCCATCAGCGTGAAAACCTTCGGCAATTTCGAGTACTGGTTCTCCACCATCAAGATCGCCGCCATCGTCGGCTTCATCATCCTCGCGGTGTACGTGGTGTTCGGCTCCGGCAATGCCGACTACGGCCTGCACAATTACACCGCCCACGGCGGCTTTTTCCCCCACGGTGTGCAGGGCATGTGGATCGCGGTGATCGTCTCGATCTTCAGCTACCTGAGCGTAGAGATGATCGCGGTGGCCGCCGGCGAAGCCGAGGATCCGCAGCGGGCGGTGAAAAAGGCCTTTCGCGCGACCATGGTGCGGCTGGTGGTGTTCTACCTGCTGACCCTGGCGCTGATGCTGGCCATCGTGCCCTGGGTCCAGGCCGGCAAGGCGCAGAGCCCGTTCGTCACGGTGATGCAGACCATCGGCATTCCCGGCGCCACCGGGGTGATGAACTTCGTGATCCTGATCGCCGCGCTGTCGGCGATGAACAGCCAGCTGTACATCACCACGCGCATGATGTTCAGCCTGTCCCGCGGCGGTTATGCGCCCAAGTCCATGGGCGCCCTGAGCAAGAGCGGCATCCCGTTGAACGCCTTGCTGCTGTCCAGCTCGGGCATCGGCCTGGCGACCCTGATCAACGTGCTGTACCCGGAAAGCTCGTTCACCCTGATGATGGCGATCTCGATGTTCGGCGCGATCTTCACCTGGTTCATGATCTTCCTCACGCACTACTGCTTCCGCCGCTACCACCAGCGCCATGGCGAGCAGCAGTTGTCGTTCCGCATGCGCCTGTTCCCCTGGAGCACGTTGCTGGGCCTGGTGCTGATGGGCGCGGTGATGATCACCACCTACTTCACCGAGGCCTTCAAGATGACCCTGGTGTTCGGCGTGCCGTTCCTGCTGATCCTGACGGCGGTCTACTTCGCCTGCTTCAGAAAAAACCGGGCCGCCGCCGAGCTGAACCCGTCCAAGGTCTGACCCCAAACCTGTAGGAGCGAAGCTTGCTCGCGATCCGCGCAGCGGCCATTCACCGCAGCGTCGCGACGAACGCTCTTCGCGAGCAATCGAGCGTCGACCGGCTGCTCCTACAGGTGGCCCAGCGCTTCCAGGAGGGCCTTGGCGTAGGGCGGCAGGGCGTTGAAGTCGCGGGCGCAGAGCAGCAACTTGCGTTGCGCCCAGGCCTCCACCAGCGGCAGCACCTTGAGCGATGCATCCGGCCCCCGGCGTTCGATGGCGGCCCGGGGCACCACGGCCAATCCGGCGCCCCGGGCGACCATGCGCATGACTCCGTCGAAGCCGTCGGCGCGGATGCGGATCGCCATCCGCAGCCCCAGGTGCAAGGCCTGTTCTTCCAGGTACACGGCCAGGGCGCTGTGGGCGGCGAGGCCGACATAGTCGTGGTGCAGGCTGTCGCTGAAACTCACCGCCCGACCGTCCGCCAGCGGGTGGTGGGCGGGCAGGACCAGCACCAGCGGGTCGTCGCGAAACGCCAGGGTCTGCAGGTCCTGGGTATCCACCGCGTCGGAGACTATCCCCAGGTCCGCCGCGCCCTGGCGCAGGGCGTGGGTGATGCGCAGGCTGGGCAGCTCCTGCAGGTCGATGTCGAGGTTGGGGTGGGCGCAGAGAAAGTCCGCCAGCGGCTCCGGCAGGTATTCGGTGATCGCCGTGGTGTTGCACAACAGGCGCACCTGGCCTTTGACGCCCCGGGCGTATTCGGCCAGGTCCTGGCGCAGGTGCTCGGCCTGTTGCAGCAGGCCGCGCGCGTGCTGGGCCAGGGCCTTGCCGGCGGGCGTCGGGCTCACGCCTCGGCGGCTGCGCTGCAGGAACTCGGTGCCCAGGGATGCTTCCATGGCGCGGATTCGTGCGCTGGCCGCGGCCAGGGACAAATGGCTGCGGCTGGCGCCGGCGGTGATATTGCCGGCGTCGAGGATGTTCAAGTACAGGCGCAGGTCGGTCAGGTCGAAGTGCATGGGGGTGTCCTTGATAACGCCGCTGTGCGGCCATCACAGCCACTGAAAATCTACAGCCTCTCGCTCAGCAAGAGGCTGCCTCAGTATATGGCAGATTTTCAGCCCACCGCCGCGGGCGCAGGATAGCGTCATGAACACTTCCCTCGCGTTTTACCAGAACCTCGGTTTGCTCCTGTCCCTGCTGGTGATCGGCACCTTTGTCCTGGCCGGCATGATCAAGGGCGTGATCGGCCTCGGCCTGCCGACCATTGCCATGGGCCTGCTCGGCCTGGCTATGGCGCCAACGCAGGCTGCGGCGCTGTTGATCATCCCGGCGACCCTGACCAATGTCTGGCAGCTGGCATTCGGTGGGCATCTGTGGACGTTGCTCAAGCGCTTGTGGCCGCTGCTGCTGGCGATATTCATCGGCACTGGCCTGGGCAGCCTGTGGCTGGGCATCGACGGTGGGCATTGGGTGGTGCGGGCGCTGGGGGCGGCGTTATTGCTCTATGCCCTGAGCGGATTGCTGCTGCCGACCCTGCGGCTGCGGCCGCGAATGGAAGCCTGGCTGGGCCCGGCCTGTGGCCTGGTGACGGGCGTCATCACCTCGGCCACCGGGGTGTTCGTGATTCCGGCGGTGCCTTATCTACAGGCGTTGGGGCTGCACAAGGACGAACTGGTGCAGGCCCTGGGGCTGTCGTTCACCGTCTCGACCCTGGCCCTGGCGGCCGGCCTGTACTGGCGCGGCGCCCTGGGCGGCGGCGAACTCAGCGCCTCGCTGCTGGCCCTGATCCCCGCCCTGCTCGGCATGTGGCTGGGCCAGGCACTGCGCCAGCGCATCAGCGCCGTGCTGTTCAAGCGGGTGTTTTTCAGCGGCCTGGTGCTGCTTGGTGCCCATCTACTAATCAGCGGCTAGCGGACGACGGGCTGAGCATGTCGATGCGGCGGATATCGAAGTCGCGCTCCAGGTAATCCATGCGCTTGTCGAAGAACGCCTTCATGTGCGGCAGGTTGGAGTGCACGTCCAGGTGCGCCTGGGATTCCCAGATCTCATAGAAGATGAACAGGCTCGGGTCCTGCTGGTCGCGCAGCATGTGGTATTCGATGCAGCCGGGTTCGGCGCGGCTCGGCTCGACATAGGCGCGAAACAGCGCCTCGAAGGCCTCGGACATTTCCGGGCGGGTCTTGGCATGAAGGATAAAACCGTGCTGTTCGGACATGCTGCGTTCCTGGGTAAAGGGAGTTTTAAAAATTCTACGACACGAATCCGCCGTCTATTCGTGCGTATTGGTCAAATGCTTTTTGCCTGGATCGCGCTTATTCATATCGTCTTTCAACGATATTCTCCGCCCCATCGTTTTTTAATCTTCTCGACCCGGCCCTGCAGCGCAGCGCCAAAGGGTTGTTCCTGATGAGGCTGGATCATGAAAAAAGTACTGTTGCTCAACGGTGGCAAGAAGTTCGCCCACTCCGACGGCCGCTACAATGCGACCTTGCATGAAGCTGCGGTGGCGGTGCTGGACCGTGGCGGCGTGGACGTCAAAGTCACCCACATCGACGAGGGCTACGACATCCAGGAAGAAGTGGCCAAGTTCCTCTGGGCCGACGTGATCGTCTACCAGATGCCGGGTTGGTGGATGGGCGCGCCGTGGATCGTGAAAAAGTACATCGACGAAGTCTTCACCGAGGGCCACGGCAGCCTCTACGCCAGCGATGGCCGCACCCGTTCCGATGCCTCGCAGAAGTACGGCAGCGGCGGCCTGATCCACGACAAGCAGTACATGCTGTCGCTGACCTGGAACGCTCCGCAGCAAGCCTTCGACGACCCGACCGACTTCTTCGAAGCCAAGGGCGTGGACGCGGTGTACTTCCCGTTCCACAAGGCCAACCAGTTCCTCGGCATGCGCGGCCTGCCGACCTTTCTCTGCGTCGACGTGATGAAGCGCCCGAACATCGAGGCCGACGTGCAGCGCTACGAAGAACACCTCAAGGCGGTGTTCAACCTCCCCGCGTAAATCCGGCTACTATCGGTGGCGTGCCACAAGCCTGACACAGGATGTAGCCGCTGCCGCAGGCTGCGATCGCCACCGAAGGGGGCGCAAGGTCGTGAGATCGCTGAAGGCCTTCGGCCTTATCGCAGCCTGCGGCAGCGGCTACAGGCGCCCAACCGAGATAGAGGACTTACGTGAAAGCCAGATCCGACGAACTCCAGATCTTCGTCTGCGTCATCGAGTGCGGTTCGATTTCCGCGGCGGCCGAGCAGGTCGGGCAGACGCCGTCGGCGGTCAGCCGCACCCTGTCGCGCCTGGAAACCAAGCTCGACACCACGCTGATCAACCGCACCACGCGGCGCATGGACCTGACCGAAGAGGGCAAGTATTTCTTCGAGCAGGCCAAGCTGATCCTCGACCAGATGGACGAACTCGAAGAGCGTCTGTCGTCCCGCCAGCAGACGCCGTCCGGGCGCCTGCGCATCAACGCCGCCTCGCCGTTCATGCTGCATGCCATCGTGCCCTACATCGCCGAATTCCGTAGCCTGTACCCGGACATCCAGCTGGAGCTCAACAGCAACGACCTGATCATCGACCTGCTGGAGCAGAGCACCGATATCGCGATCCGCATCGGCACCCTGGCGGACTCGACCCTGCATGCGCGCGCGCTCGGTTGCAGCCCGCTGCACATCCTCGCCAGCCCCGACTACCTGAAGCGGCACGGCACACCCGCCAGCGTGGCCGAGCTGAGCGACCATACCCTGCTGGGCTTCACCCAGACCGAAACCCTCAACCACTGGCCGCTGCGCCATGTGCACGGCGACCGCTGGCCGATCCAACCGGGCATCAGCGCCTCCAGCGGCGAGACGGTGCGCCACCTGGCGCTGGCAGGGCAGGGCATCGCTTGCCTGTCGCACTTCATGACCATCGACGACATCCGCGCCGGGCGCCTCACGCCGCTCCTCGCCCAGTTCAACAGCGGCTATCGCCAGCCGATCAACGCCGTGTACTACCGCAACTCGCAGCTGGCCTTGCGCATCCAGTGCTTCCTCGACTTTATCCAGGGCAAGCTGGCCGAGTACGCCAACCCGCAGTTCGAAGGCTGAACCGGGCTCCTGTCGCCGCCTGCCGGTGCGCCATCGCGGTTGCGACCTGACTGATCCAACCACGACAAACGGCTGCCTGCGGGCGGCCGTTTTGCGCTTGCCGTTTGCTCGAATCGCACCAATACGCCTAAGGTTCGTCTGGCCTGATAACAACTAAAAAGGACGGACTCCATGCGTATCCTGCTGTGCAAAACCCTGGCCCTGAGCGTGGCAATCGCCGCCAGCTCGCCGACCTTCGCCGCGTTGCTGGAGGGCGGTGCGGTCGCCGCGCCGAACCAGTATGGCGCCGATGTTGCGGCGCAGGTTCTGAAGAAGGGCGGCAACGCGGTGGACGCCGCGGTCGCCACCGCGTTCACCCTGGCGGTGACCTACCCCGAGGCCGGCAACATTGGCGGCGGCGGTTTCATGACCCTGTTCATCGACGGCAAACCCTACTTCCTCGACTACCGCGAAACCGCGCCCAAGGCCGCGACCCGCGACATGTACCTGAATGACAAAGGCGAGGTGATCGAGAACCTCAGCCTGGTCGGTGCGCGCGCCGCCGGGGTGCCGGGCACGGTGATGGGCCTGTGGGAGGCGCACAAGAAGTTCGGCAAGTTGCCCTGGAGCGAACTGATCACCCCGGCGGTGGGCTATGCGAAAAACGGTTTCAAGGTCGCCGACAAGCAGTACCAGTACCGCGAGGACGCGCTGAAGCTGTTCAAGGACAGCACCAATTTCGGCGACTATTTCGGCAGCATGAAAGTCGGCGAAACCTTCCGCCAGCCGGAGCTGGCCGCGACCCTGGAACGCATCGCCGACCAGGGCGTCAAGGAGTTCTACGAGGGCAAGACCGCCGACCTGCTGGTGGCGCAGATGCAGGCCGACAAAGGCCTGATCACCAAGCAGGACCTGCAGGACTACAAGGTCGCCTGGCGTGAGCCGCTGCAGGTCAACTGGCGCGGCAACACCCTGTACACCGCGCCGCCGCCCAGCTCTGGCGGCGTCGCCCTGGCGCAACTGATGACCATCAAGGAAGAACGCACGGCGGACTTCAAGGGCGTCGAGCTGAACTCGGCCAAGTACATCCACCTGCTGGCGGAAATCGAAAAACGCGTGTTCGCCGACCGCGCCGATTACCTTGGCGACCCGGCGTTCTCCGAGGTGCCGGTCAAGCAGCTGACCGACCCGGCCTACCTGAAAAAACGCGCCGCCGAGATCAACCCGACGGCCATCTCGCCCACCGAAAAAGTCCGCCCGGGTCTGGAGCGGCACCAGACCACGCACTTCTCCATCGTCGATGCCGACGGCAACGCGGTGAGCAATACCTACACCCTCAACTGGGACTACGGCAGCGGCGTGGTGGTCAAGGGCGCGGGCTTCCTGCTCAACGACGAAATGGACGACTTCAGCGCCAAGCCCGGGGTGGCCAACGCCTTTGGCGTGGTCGGCGGCGACGCCAACGCCATCGCGCCGGGCAAGCGCATGCTGTCGTCCATGAGCCCGAGCCTGGTGACCCGCGACGGCAAGGTCACCCTGGTGCTGGGCACGCCGGGCGGGTCGCGGATCTTCACCTCGATCTTCCAGGTGCTGAACAACCTCTACGACTTCGACCTGCCGCTGGAAAAAGCCGTGGCCGCGCAGCGCGTGCATCACCAGTTGCTGCCCAAGGACACTATTTACTACGACACCTACGCACCGCTCACCGGCAAGGTCGCCGACGAGCTGAAAGCCCTGGGCTACACCCTGGAAGACCAGGGCTGGGAGATGGGCGATATCCAGGCAATCCGGGTCACCGGCCGCCAGCTGGAAACGGCCTCCGACCCGCGCGGACGCGGCGTGGGCAAAGTCGTCAAATAACCTGTCCCTGTAGGAGCGAGCTTGCTCGCGATGGCGTCCTGCCTGACCCATCGCGTGGTCCTGATCGCGAGCAAGCTTCGCTCCTACAGAAAGCCATTCCTCCCCGTGGCCACTGGCTGCGGGGTTCTGCTCCTTGCGCTACAGCGGATGAAAATCCCCCTCGCCAATTTTCATTATTCGCGACATGACCTGTCTGTTCGCGACAAAGCATGTCTCTGTGCGAAAGTTAGTTTCATGCGGTTTGAAAATGCGGTCGCGAAATGATTTATGAGTTTCACAAGCATTCGACGTGACCCTTTTTCGAGGAGTACCGCATGACACCTGCATCGGGCTACTGGCTGCTGGGCTATGCCGCCATCGCCATCATCGCGCTGATCGTCCTGATCGCGCGTTACCGGATCAATCCGTTCATTGTCATCACCCTGGTCTCGGTGGGCCTGGCGTTGATGGCCGGGATGCCGCCGTCCGGCGTGGTCGGGGCCTACGAGGCGGGTGTCGGCAAGACCCTCGGGCACATCGCCCTGGTGGTGGCCCTGGGCACCATGCTCGGCAAGATGATGGCCGAGTCCGGTGGCGCGGAGCAGGTGGCGCGGACCCTGATCGACCGTTTCGGCGAGCGCAACGCGCACTGGGCGATGGTCTGCATCGCCTTCCTGGTGGGCCTGCCGCTGTTCTTCGAGGTCGGTTTCGTGTTGCTGGTGCCGATCGCCTTCACCGTGGCGAAGCGTGTCGGTGTGTCGATCCTGATGGTCGGCCTGCCGATGGTCGCCGGCCTGTCGGTGGTGCATGCCCTGGTGCCGCCGCACCCGGCGGCGATGCTGGCGGTGCAGGCCTATCAGGCGTCGGTGGGGCAGACCCTGCTGTACGCGATCCTGATCGGCATTCCCACGGCGATCATCGCCGGCCCCCTGTACGCCAAGTTCATCGTGCCGCGCATCCAGCTGCCGGCGGAAAACCCGCTGGCGCGCCAGTTCATCGAGCGTGAGCCGCGCACCCGTCTGCCCAGTTTTTCGATCACCATGGCCACCATCCTGTTGCCGGTGGTGCTGATGCTGATCGGCGGCTGGGCCAACCTGATCTCCACCCCGGGCAGCGGCCTCAACCAGTTCCTGCTGTTTATCGGCAACTCGGTGATCGCCCTGTTGCTGGCGACCCTGCTGAGCTTCTGGACCCTCGGCCTGGCCCAGGGCTTCAACCGCGAATCGATCCTCAGGTTCACCAACGAATGCCTGGCGCCGACCGCCAGCATCACCCTGCTGGTGGGCGCCGGCGGCGGCCTGAACCGGATCCTGGTGGATGCCGGGGTCACCGACCAGATCGTCGGCCTGGCCCATGAATTCCAGCTCTCGCCGCTGCTGATGGGCTGGCTGTTCGCCGCGCTGATGCGCATCGCCACCGGCTCGGCCACCGTGGCCATGACCACCGCCTCGGGCGTGGTGGCGCCGGTGGCCATCGGCCTGGGGTATCCGCACCCGGAACTGCTGGTGCTGGCCACCGGCGCCGGCTCGGTGATCTTCTCTCACGTCAATGACGGCGGCTTTTGGCTGATCAAGGAATACTTCAATATGACCGTCACCCAGACCTTCAAGACCTGGACGGTGCTGGAGACCCTGATCTCGGTGGTCGCCTTCGCCCTGACCGTCGGTCTTGCCCAACTGCTTTGAGCCCAGGTGCCGTCCATGGACATCCTCTACCAGATCCGTTCCCGCCAGGACTCCTTCAGCGCCGGCGAAGGCCGCATCGCCCGCTTGATGCTGGATGACGTCGGTTTCGCCGCCTCGGCCAGCCTGGAACAGCTGGCGCAGCAGGCGGAAGTCAGCGCCGCCACCCTGTCGCGGTTTGCCCGCAGCGTGGGTTGTCGCGACCTGCGCGACCTGCGCCTGCAACTGGCCCAGGCCAGCGGCGTCGGCAGCCGTTTTCTCGACCCGGCGGATGCACCGGAGCAGTCGGGTTTCTACCGGCAGATTGTCGGCGACATCGAGTCGACCCTGCACCAGCACCTGGCGGGGTTCGACGAGTCGCGCTTTCGCGATGCGGTGCGCTTGCTGGGCAAGGCGCAGATGATTCACGCCTTCGGCATGGGCGGCTGTTCCACCTTGTGCAGCGACGAATTGCAGGTGCGCCTGGTGCGCCTCGGTTACCCCATCGCCGCCTGCCACGACCCGGTGATGATGCGGGTGACCGCCGCGGCCCTGGGCCCGCAACACGCGCTGATCGCCTGCTCCCTGACCGGCATCACCCCCGAATTGCTGGAGACCGTCGAACTGGCCCGCAGCTACGGCGCCAGCGTGCTCGCCATCACCCTGGCCGACTCGCCGTTGGCGGAGCTGGCGGATGTGCTGCTGCCGCTGCAGAGCGCCGAGACCTCCTTCATCTACAAACCCACGGCCGCGCGCTACGGCATGCTGTTGGCCATCGATGTGCTGGCCACCGAGCTGGCGCTGGCCCTGCCCGAAGACAACCAGGAACGCCTGCGCCGCATCAAGCTGGCCCTGGACGATTACCGCGGCGGCGACGATTGCCTGCCGCTGGGAGACTGACATGCTTTACGACACCCTGATCCGCAACGCCCTGGTGATCGACGGCAGCGACCGCCCGGCTTACCCCGCCGATGTCGCCCTGCTCGAGGGCCGCATCGCCCGCATCGGCGACCTGCAAGGCGCCCGCGCCAGCGAAGAAATCGACGCCGCCGGGCGGGTGCTGGCCCCCGGTTTTATCGACGTGCACACCCACGACGACACCGTGGTGATCCGCCAGCCGCAGATGCTGCCCAAGCTCAGCCAGGGCGTGACCACGGTGATCGTCGGCAACTGCGGTATCAGTGCCTCGCCGGTGAGTTTGCGCGGCGAGCCACCGGACCCGATGAACCTGCTGGGCAGCCAGGCGGCCTTCGTCTACCCGCGTTTTCGCGACTACCGCGACGCCGTGGACGCCGCGCAGCCGGCGGTCAATGTGGCGGCGCTGATCGGCCACACGGCGCTGCGCAGCAACCACCTGGACGATCTGTATCGCACCGCCACGGCCGAGGAAATCGCCGCCATGTGCGAGCAGTTGCGGGCCAGCCTGGAAGACGGTGCCCTCGGCTTATCCACAGGCCTGGCCTACGCCAGCGCCTTCTCGGCCGAAACCGACGAGGTGCTGCAACTGGCCGCGGAACTGAGTGCCTTCGGCGCGGTGTACACCACCCACCTGCGCAGTGAATTCGAGCCGGTGCTGGAGGCCATGGACGAGGCGTTCCTGATCGGCCGCCAGGCCAAGGCGCCGGTGATCATTTCCCACCTCAAATGCGCGGGGGCGGGCAATTGGGGCCGCAGCCCACAGTTGCTGGCGTCCCTGGAGCAGGCGGCGAAAGACCATCTGGTGGGCTGCGACTGCTACCCCTACGCGGCCAGTTCCTCGACCCTCGACCTCAAGCAGGTCACCGACGCCTTTCGCATCACCATCACCTGGTCCACCCCGCACCCGGAACTGGGTGGCCGCGACCTGATGGACATCGCCGCCGAGTGGGGCACGACTCTGCTGGAGGCCGCGCGGCGCCTGCAACCGGCTGGCGCGGTGTACTACGGCATGGACGAGGCCGATGTGCGGCGCATTCTTGCCCACCCGCTGTCGATGATCGGTTCCGACGGCCTGCCGGAAGACCCGTTCCCCCATCCACGGCTGTGGGGCGCTTTCCCGCGGGTGCTCGGGCACTTCAGCCGCGACCTCGGCCTGTTCCCGCTGCACACCGCCGTGCACAAGATGACCGGGCTGTCGGCGGCGCGCTTCGGCCTCAAGCAGCGTGGCGAAATCCGCGAAGGGCACTGGGCCGACCTGGTGCTGTTCGACCCGGCGCGGGTCCGCGATGTCGCCGACTTCAAAAGCCCGCAACAGGCGGCCGAGGGGATCGACGGCGTGTGGGTCAACGGCGTGCGCAGCTATGCCGAAGGCCAGGCCAATGGCCGCCGGGAGGGGCGCTTCCTGGCGCGGCAAGGGGATTTGCGCGAAGGGTTCAACGGCTGAAGGTGTGCGGCGTCGAATAGGTGAACGCTGTCACAATGATGGCCTGATGATATTAAAGAAAGCCTTGGCCTAGCCGAAGTGCTGACATCCACCTGCTATACCGTGGACATCTTTCATCAGGGAGTCGCGCAATGAGCTTTGGCAAAACCACCCCCATCCTGCGGATCTTCGACGAGGCCAAGGCGCGGGAGTTTTATATCGACTTCCTGGGCTTCACGCTCGACTGGCAGCACCGCTTCGAAGACAACTTCCCGCTGTATATGCAGGTGTCGCGTGGGGAGTGCGTGCTGCACCTGTCGGAGCACCATGGCGACAGCACGCCGGGCTCTGCGTTGCGCATCGAGACCGACGAGCTGGAAGCCTTCCAGCAGCAGTTGCTGGCCAAGGATTACCGCTTCGCCCACCCACAGATCCAGGCCATGCCCTGGGGTAGCCAGGACCTGACGGTGCTCGATCCGTTCGGCAATCGGCTGGTGTTTACCAACGCCATCAGCGTCTGAGCCCGATCGGTGCATCTGATGCACCACGTCCCTGTGTAGGAGCGAGCTTGCTCGCGATGGCGTCCTGCCTGATGCACCACGCCGCCTGGATCGCCAGCAAGCTGGCTCCTACAGGGATGGCGTGGCTAGCGGGTCCGTTGGGTCTGCCGGAATTCTCCCGGGGTCATGCCGGTGCGGCTTTTGAAGGTCCGGTGAAAGGAGCGCTGTTCGGTAAAGCCCAGGTATTGGGAAATATCGTGAATCGCCAGATCGCTGTGCAGCAGGTAATGCTCGGCGAGCTCCTGGCGCAGGTCATCGAGAATCTGCTGGTAGCCGGTGCCGGCCTGTTGCAGTTGGCGCTGCAGGGTGCGCACGGAGGTGGCCAGTTGTTTCGCCACCTGCTCCTTGCGTGGCAGGCCTTCCTTGAGCAGCTGGCGCAGAACGTTTTTCACCTGCTGCGGCAGCGGCGCATCGCTTAGCGAGGCCATCAGGCCCAGGGCATGTTCCTCCAGGGTACGCAGCAACTGGGCATCGGCCTGGCGCAGGGGCAACTGCATGTATTGCGCAGGCGCGATCAGCGCCGAATAGGCTTGGTCGAACAGCACCGGGCTGCCGAAAAATGCCTCGTACTGGGCCAGCTCGGCCCCCGCCGGCAGCGAATGCTCGAACCACACGGCGATGGGGCTCAACCGGGTATCGGCGATCCACTGCGCGTACAGCAGCCACGACGCCAGCACGTTCTCCACCATGTGCCGGCGCGAGGTGGGGCGCTGGTGGCGGCAGCTCCAGGTCAAGTGTATTTGCCCGTCGACCTGCTCGGCGCGGCTGACGCCCATGTCGCCCACCAGCTTCTCGAACGGCATGATCCGGTTCATCGCGTCGCCCAGGGTCGCGCAGTTCATGGTGATGTAGCCCAGCACGTTCCACGAGTTGGGCAGCACGAACCGCGCCGAGTTGAGCCCGAACAACGGGTCTGCCGAATGCTCGCAGAAATAGTCCAGCAAACGCTCATGGGCCTCGCCGGGCAGGCGCAGGCTGTTGTCGCTCAATTGCCCGGCCTGCAAGCCCGCGGCCGCCAGCGCAGGTTCAATGGCGATACCCAACTGCTCGGCATAGCGCAGGTACTTGAGCAGCGGTGGGACCGAGGTGTAGCCGAGGCTGTGCATGGTGGGTTTCCTGGCGCCGGGACGTGGATGGACGCGCGCGGGAACCGAGTGGGAGGCTGTTCCAGCAGGCGTCGGCGCCCTGAAAGGTAATTTGAAAGCGGGACTAAAGTAAATGCTTCGGCCCCTTGTCCCCGGCTGACCCAATTGGCTACTCGAACTGGCCTGATGCGACCGTGACACCCGTGCGCCGCGAACTAGTATGGGGGCCTTGAAAACCAATACTTACAAGCACGACACAAGGGGCACAGGCATGCGACGCTGGAACGGCTGGGGCGAACAAAGCACGGTGGTCGAATTGCCCGCCCAGGGCGCGGGGTTTCTTGCGCAGCGTATCGGCGCGGGGAGCCGGCTGGCGGATGCTTCGCTGGAGACCGCGTTGGCCCGGGTGCCGCCGTCGCGCCTGATGCCCCATGCGCTGTACAGCATCGAGGCCCATGACCGGCTGCTGCATGCCCGCGGCCAGAGCCTGCCGGACTGGCTGGCCCTGCGCGAGGGCACGCTGGAGCGCTACCCGGACGGCGTGGCCTTTCCCGACAGCGCCGAGCAGGTTCGCCAGCTGCTGGCCCTGGCCGAACAGCAGGACCTGTGCCTGATCCCTTACGGCGGCGGCACCTCGGTGGCCGGCCACATCAACCCGCCCGTTTCGACGCGGCCGGTACTGACCGTGTCCATGGCGCGGATGAATCGCCTGCTGGAGCTGGACGAAAGCAGCCTGATCGCCACCTTCGGCCCCGGCGCCAGCGGCCCGCAGGTGGAAAGCCAGTTGCGCGCCCGCGGCTATACCCTGGGGCACTTCCCGCAGTCCTGGGAGCTGTCGACCCTGGGCGGCTGGGTCGCCAGCCGCTCCAGTGGCCAGCAGTCCCTGCGCTACGGGCGCATCGAGCAGTTGTTCGCCGGCGGCACCCTGGAAACCTTCGCCGGCCCCTTGCAGATTCCCGCGTTCCCGGCGTCGGCCGCGGGGCCGGACCTGCGCGAGGTGGTGCTGGGTTGCGAGGGCCGCTTCGGGATCATTTCCTCGGTCAAGGTGCGGGTCAGCGCGCTGGTCGAGGACGAGCGCTTCTATGGCGTGTTCCTGCCGGACTGGCCCAAGGCGCTGCAGGCCATCCGCCAACTGGCCCAGGCCCGGGTGCCGCTGTCCATGCTGCGGCTGTCGAACGCGGTGGAAACCGAGACCCAGCTGGCCCTGGCCGGCCATCCGCGGCAGATCGCCTGGCTGGAGAAATACCTGAAGCTGCGCGGGGCGGGGCAGGGCAAGTGCCTGCTGACCTTCGGCGTGACCGGCAACCGCCAGCAGAACGCCCTGTCCCTGCGCCAGGCCAGGCAGCACCTGAAAGCCTTCGGCGGGGTGTTCACCGGCACCTTGCTGGGCAACAAGTGGGCGCATAACCGCTTTCGTTTTCCCTACCTGCGCGAGAGCCTCTGGCATGCCGGCTATGTGGTCGACACCCTGGAGACCGCCACCGACTGGAGCAATGTCGACAACCTGTTGCAGCGCATCGAGGCCAGCCTGCGCGATTGCCTGGCGGCCGAAGGCGAACAGGTCCATGTCTTCACCCACCTGTCGCATGTCTACGGCGAAGGCTCGAGCATCTACAGCAGCTACGTGTTCCGCCCGGCCGCGGATTACCCGGCCACCCTGGCCCGCTGGAAGGCGCTCAAGCATGCGGCTAGCCAGACCATCGTCGAGCACGGCGGCACCATCAGCCACCAGCACGGCGTGGGCAAGGACCACGCGCCCTACCTGGTGCACGAAAAAGGCGAACTGGCGATCGCCGCCCTGCGCAGCCTCAGCCGGCACTTCGACCCTGCCGGGCGCCTCAACCCCGGCACCCTGCTGGAGGAGTAAGGCCCATGAGCACGGATTGGAATGCCCAATGGCGCCAGGCACAGCTGCCGACCCTGGCGGGCCAGAGCTGGGACCTGATCGTGATCGGCGGCGGCATCAGCGGGGCCGGGATCCTGCGTGAGGCGGCGCGGCGCGGCTGGCTCTGCCTGCTGCTGGAACAGCGCGACTTTGCCTGGGGCACTTCCAGCCGCTCTTCGAAGATGGTCCATGGCGGCCTGCGCTACATCGCCAAGGGCCAATGGCGCCTGACCCGCGATTCGGTGCGCGAACGCCAGCGCCTGCTCGACGAAGCGCCCGGGCTGGTGGAGCCCATGAGCTTTCTGATGCCGCACTATCGCGGTGTGTTTCCCGGGCCGCGGGTGTTCGGTGGCCTGCTGGCGGTGTACGACGCCCTGGCCGGGCGGCGCAACCATCGTTTCCACGACGTCGAGCAGATGCGTTACCTGGCGCCCGGCATCAAGGCCGAAGGCTTGCTGGGCGGCTCGTGTTTTCTCGATGCCCTGACCGACGATGCCCGGCTGGTGATGCGGGTGCTGGCCGAGGCGCGGGCCGATGGCGCCCAGGCGTTCAATGGCCTGCGTGTGCAGCAGGTGCTGCGCGAACGGGGGCGAGTGTGCGGAGTGTCGGTCGAGGACGTGGAAAGCGGCCAGGCGCTGACCCTGCGTTGCGCGGTGCTGGCGGTGGCGAGCGGGGCCTGGGCCGGGCGTTTCGCGCCGCCTGGCGAGAACCGCCACTTGCGGCCCTTGCGCGGCAGCCACCTGTTGCTGCCCGGCTGGCGCTTGCCGGTGGCCCAGGCATTCAGCTTCCTGCATGACAGCGACCGGCGCCCGGTGTTCGTGTTTCCCTGGGAAGGCGCCACCGTGGTCGGCACCACCGACCTCGATCACCGCGAAGACCTCGACCAGAGCGCGCGCATCAGTGCCGAGGAGCTGGCCTATCTGCTGGCGGCCTGCGAGCAGCAATTTCCCGAGGCGCGCATCGGCGCCGCCGATGTGCTGTCGACCTGGTCCGGGGTGCGCCCGGTGGTGGGCAGCGCCGACGCGGCGGGCAAGCCTTCCAGTGAAACCCGCGAGCATGCGCTGTGGTGCGAGCCGGGCTGCGTGACCCTGGCCGGCGGCAAGCTGACCACCTTTCGTACCCAGGCCCTCGAGGTGTTGCAGGCCTGTGCGGCGATGCTCGGGCGGACCCTGGACGATGCCGACGCGGCGGTGTTCGCGGCCGTGCCGGCGGTGGAGGTCGCGGGCCTGAGCAGCGGCCAGCTGCGCCGCCTGGCCGGGCGCCATGGGCGCGACCTGCCGCGACTGGCGCAATGGCTGGCGCAGCTGGGATGCGGCTGCGTCGGCAGCAGCGACACCTTGTGGGCCGAGCTGGCGTTTGCCGCCCAAAGCGAGATGGTCCTGCACCTGGACGACCTGCTGCTGCGCCGCACCCGCCTGGGCCTGTTGCTGGCCAACGGCGCGGCGGCCGAACTGCCGGCGATCCGCGCCCTGTGCCAGCCCCAGCTCGGTTGGGACGACGCGCGCTGGGAACAGGAACAACAGCGTTATCACGACCTGTGGCTGCGTTATCACAGCCTGCCCGAGGTTGCCTATAGAAGCCTACCCAAGAGCCATCCATGAACAACGACAAGCCCTATCTGCTGGCGATCGACAATGGCACCCAGAGCGTGCGGGCCCTGTTGTTCGACCTGCAAGGCAACCTGCTGGGCAAGGGCAAGGTCGAGTTGCAGGCCTACTATTCCAGCCAGCCCGGCTGGGCCGAACAGGACCCCGATTACTACTGGCGCAAACTCGGCGAGGCCTGCCAGCAGTTGTGGCAGCAGACCGGCATCGATCGCCGGCAGATCCGCGGCGTGTCGCTGACGACCCAGCGCGGCACCCTGATCAACGTCGATGCCGACGGCAAACCCTTGCGTCCGGCGATCCTCTGGCTCGACCAGCGCCAGACCGAAGTCGAGGGCGATATCAAGGGCCCCTGGAGCTGGCTGTTCAAGCTGATCGGGGCCCAGGCCACGGTGGACTACTTTCGCGCCCAGGCCGAGGTCAACTGGATCGCCCGGCACCAGCCCGACGTCTGGGCGGCCACCGACAAGCTGTTGCTGCTGTCGGGCTTTCTCACCCATCGGCTGACCGGGAACTTTGTCGACTCGGTCGGCTGTTGTGTGGCCTTTTTGCCCTTCGACTACAAGCGCCTGCGCTGGGCCGCGCCCCGTGACTGGAAATGGCAGGCCCTGGCGGTGCGCCCCGAGCAACTGCCGAGCCTGCGCAAGCCGGGCGAGGTCCTGGGGCATATCAGCGCTGCGGCCAGCCAGCTGACCGGGATTCCCGAAGGCTTGCCGCTGATTGCCGCGGGGGCCGACAAGGCCTGTGAAGTGCTGGGTTCCGGGGTGCAGGACAGCAGCACTGCCTGCCTGTCCTACGGCACCACGGCGACCATCACCACCACCCGGTCCCGCTACCGGGAAATCATCCCGCTGATCCCGCCTTACCCCTCGGCGATGCCCGACCATTACAACTGCGAAGTGATGATCTATCGCGGTTACTGGATGGTCAGCTGGTTCAAGCAGGAGTTCGGCCTGCGGGAAATGCAGCAGGCCCGCGAGCAGGGGCTGGAGCCGGAGGTGTTGTTCGATGCGTTGGTCAACGCGGTGCCGCCCGGCTCCATGGGGCTGATGCTGCAACCTTACTGGTCGCCCGGTATCCGTGAGCCGGGCGTCGAGGCCAAGGGCGCGATGATCGGCTTTGGCGACGTGCACACCCGGGCGCATATCTACCGGGCGATTCTCGAGGGCCTGGCCTACGCCCTGCGCCAGGGCAAGGAACGCATCGAGCAGCGCACCCGCACCCCGATTACCTGCTTGCGGGTGGCCGGCGGCGGTTCCCAGAGCGACGCGGCCATGCAATTGACGGCAGACATTTTCGGCCTGCCCGCCGAGCGTCCGCATGTGTACGAAGCCTCCGGGCTCGGCGCGGCGATTGCCTGTGCGGTCGGGCTGGGCCTGTACCCGGATTTCCCCACGGCCATCGCCGGCATGACCCGCGTCGCCGAGGTCTTCCAGCCGCAACCCCAGGCGCAGCAGCTCTATCAACGGCTGTACCGTGAGGTGTACGTGCGCATGTACCGCCAGCTCAGCCCGCTGTACCGCAGCATTCGCGAGATCACCGGTTACCCGGCCTGAACCCGGCCGCACGCCAGCGGTTGTCGCGCCCGGGTTTTGCCGGCGCGCGGCGTTGGCGGCTGCGTGGATTCGCGGGCAACGGCGTGGCGCTATCGGAGAGTTTTTTTGGCCAGATTGGACAGTGTCAGGCCGGGGGTCGGTTGTTAGGCTCGATCCCCACTGCCGATTGATCCAATAAGAGCGAAAAGCCGATGAAGTTGTCTGTAGCGCTGTGGTGGGGGCTGGCGTGGGGAACCTGCGCGATGGCGCCCGATGCCCAGGCCTGGTCCAACCACACCGTGGGCAGCTACCTGGCCTTGCAGGCGTTGCCGCAGTTGCGTGACGCACCCGAGGTCGAGGTCGAAGCCTTGGAGCCGTTCCTCGTGCAGGAGCATGCGGGGCTGGTGGTCCTGCTCGAGCGGCAGGAGCAGTTTGCCCGTGAGCACTTCGCGCACTATCCGCCGCGCCCGGACGAGCTGAAGCTGGGCGAGCAGCCGGGGGACAATCCGCGCCAGGCATTGCTCCAGGCGCTGCGGCTCAACCCGAAGATCCACCTGGCGCTGGCGATCCAGCCGATGGCCGGGCAAGACCAGCCCCGGCGCCAGCATCTGGCGGCGGACCAGGTGATGGTCGAGCAGACCCTTTCGCCCTGGAACATCCAGCGCTTCATTGCCCTGGCTCCCGCCGAGCGCGTCGCGCCGCTGGCGGTGCTGGCCAGTGCCGCCGACGAGCCGGACTACGGCCACGACATCAACCTGTTCAGCGACAACCCCGGCGATGTCGGCGCGCGCTATGGCTTCGGCCCGCAGCCCTTTGGCGATGCGCGGTTCCAGTACAGCTCCCAGGCGCCGTTCCACATGGGGTTCTTCCACGAAAACCCGGTGGTGTATGCCGCCGCGCCGTTCCTGCAACGCAACTGGCCGCACTGGCGGGCCTATCAGTTTCTCGACCTGGCGCGTTTCGCCTTCGCCAAGGGGCATCCCTATTGGGGTTACCGCTTTCTCGGCTGGGGCCTGCATTACATCCAGGACCTGACCCAGCCCTATCACGCCACGGCGCTGCCGGGTGTCGACCTGGCCGACATGCTGCTGATGGAGAGCAAGGCCCTGGCCGGTTACGACGCGGACAAGAAGGCCGCGATCGAACGCGCGGCCACCCGCCACACGGAAGTGGAGAAATACCAGTTCAACTGGCTGCACGGCCTGCTGCTGGCCGGGCAGCCGCACCCGATGCTGGCGGCCTATGCCGACACCGAGCGTGATGCGAGCTACCCGCCCTATTCGGTGGACTACCCGCGCGAGGTGATCAGCGCCGAATCCAGCGCCCAGGCCGCGGCCTTCGACGAGGCCATCGGCCAGTGGCTGCAGACCCCGGCGGCCAACCAGAGCTTCAGCGCCGGCAACGCGCTGGCCCGGGAGCCTCATGAGCATGCGGCGCTGAACGGGCAACTGTTGCAACTGATCCGGAACCTGGGCGCCCACAGCCGCAATTTTGTGCGCGCCGGGATCGAGGCAGATGCCGGGCCAGGCACCGAGTAGTGCAGCGCAAGCGGACAGAAAAATAACAAGAGTCAGTCAGGGGGATGCAAGCGATGGCGATCAGCGTGTGGAGTCGGCACCCGGGAGCACCGGGCAAATGGTACGCGGCACCCAGCTATGCCGGGGTCGGGCTGCTGGGCGTGTTGCAATGGTGCGCGGTCGATGCGGTGCAGGCCATGGAGTTCAGCGTGCTGGACAACCAGGTCACCGGCTCGTTCGACAGCACCTTATCCTACGGCCGCCTGTGGCGGGTCCAGGGGCGGGACAAGAGCAACGATGACGTCAACACCAACGACGGCAATCGCAATTTCGACACCGGGCTGGCTTCGGAGGTCTACAAGATCACTTCGGAGCTGGAGGCCAACTACCAGAACTACGGCATGTTCGTGCGCGGCACGGCGTTCTATGACACCCAGATCATGGACAAGCGCAACGACTACTACAAAAACAACCAGCCCTCGCAGCCGAGCCAGAGCAGCCCCCGGGACGATCACTTCAGCAGCCAGACCCGCGACATCGCCGGCAGCCGCGTGGAGATGCTCGACGCCTATGTCTACGGCAACTGGGATGTGGCGCAGATGCCGCTGTCGGTGCGGCTCGGGCGCCAGGTGTTCAACTGGGGCGAGGGGATTTTCTATCGCGGCGGGGTCAACACCACCAACCCGGTGGACGCCGCCAAGTACCGCCTGCCCGGCGCCGAGGTCAAGGAAGTGCTGATGCCGGTGGAGGCCATCAGTTTCAACATCGGCCTGAGCGACAACCTGACCCTGGAAAGCTTCTACCAGTGGAACTGGAAGGAGACGCGCATCGACCCGGTCGGCACCTTCTACTCGCAGACCGATCTGTTCGCCGACGGCGGCCGCACGGCCTACAACAACTTCAGCGGCACCGCGCTGGACACCCCGGTGCCGGGCTTCGGCAACGTCATCGGGCTGTATGAGTCCCTGGGCAACAACCCGGTGCTGGGCAACGTGCTGCGCAGCACCGGCCTGTACGCCAACGGCATCACCCCGGCATTCGGCAACACCCTCAAGGTGGCCTCGGTGGGCAAGGACATCAACGCGCGCAACGACGGCCAATACGGCTTTGCCTTTCGCTACATGGCCGAGTCGCTCAACAGCACCGAGTTCGGCCTGTACCTGGTCAACTATCACGCCAAAGAGCCCACCATTGCCGCCGACCTGGGCGGGTACCAGGGTGTCGACATGGACGCCCTGGCCAATCTGCTGCGCCCGGTGGCCGGCAGCCAGGCCGAGGCGCTGGCCAACGGCCTGGCCACGGCCGACGTGATGGGCAATATCCAGGCCCACCGCCGGTACGCCGAAGACATCCGCATGTATGGCTTCAGTTTCAACACCACCCTGGGGCCGGCTTCGGTGTTCGGCGAACTGGCTTACCGGCCGAACCTGCCGATCGGCATCGCGGCCACCAACGACCTGGTCGGCGACCTGGCCAACGGCGCGGCGGCCGCGGCGGCCGGCCGGACCGTGAATGTCGGCGGGCAAATGGTCCGGCTCGACAGCGAGATCAACAATGCCGAACGGATCGAAGCCTTCAACGCCTCCCTGGGCAGCATCTACAACTTCGGCCCAAGCCTGTCGTTCGACTCGTTGTTCGGGGTGTTCGAACTGGCCTCCGAACACCTGCGCGGCAGCAGCCTGAAATACACGGCCCATGACGGCAGCACCCGCTATTACGCCGGCACCGGCAACTTTTCCTACGTCTCCGGGGGCGAGCGCGACGATCAGGTCAACCGCAACGCCTACAGCTACACGGTGATGTTCAACGGCACCTGGAACGACGTGTACGCCGGGGTCAACGTGTCGCCCTACGTGGTCTACAAGGACGACTTCGAGGGCAACTCCTACCAGGCCGGCAACTTCATCGAGGGACGCAAGGCCTACACCCTGGGGGTCAAGGCCAACTACCAGAACAAGCTGGAAGCCGAGTTGCAGTACACCGAGTTTTTCGGCGGTGGCCAGAACAACGGCGTGCGTGACCGCGACAACATCGGTTTCAACCTCAAGTACTTCCTGTGAGCCATCAGCCTGCGGCACCTGTCGAGCCGCTTCGGAGAGCATCCATGTTGCACAAGCACCGATTGATCCACGCCGGCCTGGCGCTGGCCCTGGGCATGGCCGCCGCCAGCGCCCTGGCGGCGAACGGCGATGAGGCGCAAACACTCAAGGGCCGCCTGACGCCGCTGGGCGCCGAGCGTGCCGGCAACGCGGCCGGCACCATTCCAGCCTGGGATGGCGGCATCACCCAGGCGCCCCAGGGCTATCAATCCGGCAAGCACCATGTCGACCCGTTCGCCGGCGACACGCCGTTGTTCACCATCACCAAGGCCAACCTGGAACAGTACAAGGCCAACCTCACCGCCGGTGAAGTCGCCCTGTTCAACAACTACCCGGACACCTTCCAGATGCCGGTGTACAAGAGCCGCCGCTCCGGCTCGGCGCCGCAATGGGTGTATGACAACACCTACAGGAACGCCACCAGTGCCAAGCTGCTCGACGGTGGCAACGGCTTTGCCGACGCCTACGGCGGGGTGCCGTTCCCGATCCCGAAAAGCGGGGTCGAGGCGTTGTGGAACCACATCACACGCTACCGCGGCACCTATGTGGTACGCCGCGCTTCCGAGGCGCCGGTGCAGCGCAATGGCAGCTTCGCGCTGGTGACCTCGCAGCAGGAAGGGCTGTTCAACTACTACCGCAAGGACGGGCAGTTCGCTGGCTTGAAGAACGTCCTGTTCTATTACCTGGCCTTCGTGAAAAGCCCGGCGCGCCTGGCCGGTGGCGCCGCCCTGGTGCATGAGACCCTGGACCAGATCAAGGAGGCCCGCCAGGCCTGGATCTACGACGCCGGCCAGCGCCGGGTGCGGCGCGCGCCGAACCTGGCGTACGACACGCCGATCGCGGCGTCCGACGGGTTGCGCACGGCCGACGACACCGACATGTTCAACGGCTCGCCCGACCGCTACGACTGGAAGCTGCTGGGCAAGCGGGAAATCTACATTCCGTACAACAACTACAAGGTGTCCAGCCCGGCGGTGAAGTACGCCGATTTGCTCAAGGCCGGGCATCTCAACCCGCAGTACAGCCGTTATGAGTTGCATCGGGTGTGGGTGGTGGAAGGCACCTTGAAGCCCAATGCCCGGCACATCTATTCCAAGCGAGTGCTGTTTCTCGACGAGGACAGCTGGGGCGCGGCGGTGGTGGACCAATACGATGGCCGCGGGGATCTGTGGCGGGTGTCGATGGCCTATCTGAAGAACTTCTACGACCTGCCGACGACCTGGAGCGCGCTGGACGTGTTCCATGATTTGCAGGCGCGTCGTTACTACGTGCAGAACCTGGATAACGAGGAAGCGCAGACCGTGGACTTTGCCCAGCCGGTGCCGGAAGACGCTTACTTCATGCCGTCGGCGTTGCGCTTGCGCGGGACCCGGTAAGGGGCGGCTTTGTCTTGCCTCGGGCTGGCTGGCGCGGCGGCGCAGGGTTCAAGACGCTGCCGCGGGTGCCGATACGCAAGAGGCAGGCACGCGCGGGGGAGCGCGAAAGCTCCCCCTGACCCTTTCAGGAACGGAGTCCAAAAAAATGAACACAGCCATTGCATGGCCAGAGGTTTTTCTCGGGGCGTTTGATGCGATCAGCGAGCGCATGGCGCAGGTGCTGGAGCTGAGCGATTGCCGGGAGCACTGGATTCAGGCCGAGCTCAGCCTGTATGCCTGGCAGCAGGGGCATACCGATGTCTGGACCGGCGGCAACGCTGGAGGACGCACGAAAGTCGACCTGTACACGGAAGATCTCGACATGGCGGCCGAGGTGAAATGCCTGGGGGATGTGTCATTTCCCAAGTGCCTGATGGGCAAGGGGATGGCCGAGACCCGGTCCGTGCTGCGAGAGGATGGGGATGGGCGGCTCTGGTTTCCGCAGGTTGACCGGGGTGAGTCTGTGGTCTGGTCGGTGTTTGCCGATCTGCGTCGGCTGCAACGGATGGAGGGGGTTCGGAACAAGTTTCTGATTCTGGTGATTGCCAAGGACTATGTGGCAGAGACGCAGATGGGGGAGACGCTGCGGCGGCTTCGTTTGTCGCAAGAGGAGTGGTCGTTGGAGTTGAAGAACGCCACGGTGCGGATTTGGCGGATCGAGTAATTCGGGCTGGCTGCCGTAGGAGCGAGGCTTGCCCGCGATGGCGTCCGTTCTGGCGCTGCATTTTTTGGACGGGGTACATATCCGTTTCTGCGGTAACGGCCACGCGCGCCTGTCCCCTGATGAACACCTCCACTCGGCCTCCCGATGGGGCGGGTAGATCAAGATCAAAAGCCGGGCGCGACCTACCGGTCGGCGCTAAATTTTGTAGCCGCTGCCGAGCCTGCGAGGCTGCGATCGACCCCGCAGGGGGCGCAGGGATTTTGAAACCGCTGGAGGACCTTCGGTCCTATCGCAGCCTGCGGCAGCGGCTACAGGGGGGCGCATCGGCTCATTTGGATGACGTGTTTTGTCGTGTAGGACGCTGTCTGAAAGTGAGGCTCTTCGCTTTCTTTTGTAAGGCTTTTCCGAGAAACTCCGGGGCGCTTGCGTCTGGGAAGGGCGCTGTCTAGCCTCGGGTTTGTCACCGGTTTTTCGGTGATCGGGTTTAGCAGCTCGAGGAAAATCCAGACGTACAAGCTCCCTATCTAACTCGTTGGCATTTCTTGTTGACTTGTTTGTTATGGCAGCTGTGCGCGGGGCACCCTTGGGTGCGCTGGGTCTCTGGAGTCCTGGTCTGCTAACCCGCGTATAGCTGCCACCCTATTTTCGTTTAGCAGCGACGGGTGATGGCTCCACTACTCCGGAGTTACGCCATGAAAAAGCTCGTCCCCGATCCACCCGTTTCCCTTCCGTGCTCACGTAGAAATCCTGAGCATGATCGTGCCAACGAAAGCATTCTTCAGGCGCTGTGCCGGCATCGTGGTGATGGTTCGCCGATGGATGCGCTCAAGCCAACCGTGGGCACTGTCGTTGGCCAGGATTCGTTGTTTTGTGTGCGTGAAGGCATCAGCGCCGAGGAGGCGTTGCTGCACGTTTCGATCCTGCTCAAGGCCGCCGAAGAGGTGTCCGATGAAATCACCGAGCGGGCCAGCGGTGTGGAGCGTGGCCTGATCTGGTCGTTGATCCATAACGTGGAGATGGCGCGAGGGGTGGTGGATGCGCTGCTCGACGGCAGCCGCCCGCCCACGCAGGCCTGAACCCGAACTCCGAACCTTGGAACTTGGAACTTGGAACTTGGAACCTGGAACCTGGAACCTGGAACCTGGAACACGAACCCTGTAGCCGCTGCCGAGCCCGCGAGGCTGCGATCGGCCTGGGCGGCATTCCGACGAAGCGGACGCAAAGGTCCTGAGACCGCCGAAGGCCTTCGGCCTTATCGCAGCCTGCGGCAGCGGCTACAGGGATTGGGGAGGGTGGGCGGCCTATCGCGAGCGAGGTTGCTCGCGATAGGGCCTTGAGGGTCAGACGCGGAAGTGGCTGACCATCATTTGCAGCTGGTTGCCCAGGCGCGCCAGTTCGACGCTGGAGGCGGCGGTTTCATCGCTGGCGGCGGCGGTCTGTTCCGAGACGTCGCGCACGTTGATGATGCTGCGGCTGATTTCCTCGGCCACGGCGCTCTGCTGTTCGGCAGCGGCGGCGATCTGCTGGTTCATCGACTGGATGTTCGACACCGTGCGGGTGATGTTCTCCAGGGAGACGCCGGCCTTGCGGGTCAGGTCGACGCTGCTGTCGGTCAGGCTGCGGCTGTTGTTCATCACGTTGGCCACTTGCTGGGTGCCGTTCTGCAGGCCGGCCACCAGGCCTTCGATTTCCTCGGTGGATTTCTGCGTGCGTTGCGCCAGGGCGCGGACTTCGTCGGCGACCACGGCGAAACCGCGACCGGCTTCACCGGCGCGGGCGGCTTCGATGGCGGCGTTCAGCGCCAGCAGGTTGGTCTGTTCGGCCACGGCCTTGATCACGTCCATGACGCTGCCGATCTTCTGGCTTTCCTGTTGCAGCACGCTCATGGCGTCGGTGGAGCGCACCACTTCGCTGGCCAGGCGTTCGATCTGGGCGATGGCTTCGGCCACCACCTTGTCGCCTTCGCGGGCTTCGCCGTCGGCGGCGGCCGCGGCTTGCGAGGCTTCTTCGGCGTTGCGCGCGACTTCCTGCACGGTGGCGGTCATCTCGTGCATGGCGGTGGCCACCTGGTCGGTCTCGACCTTCTGGCTGTTGACCCCGGCGCTGGTTTCTTCGGTCACCGCCGACAGCTCTTCGGCGGCGCTGGCGATCTGGGTCACGCCGTCGCGGATGCCACCGATCAGTTCGCGCAGGGTCACGCCCATGCGGCCGATGCCTTGTTGCAGCACGCCGAGTTCGTCGCGGCGGGTGACGCGCACGTCCTGGGTCAGGTCGCCGGACGCGATGCGCTCGACCACGGTCATGGTTTCACGCAGTGGACGGGTGATCTGGCGGGTGATGATCACCGCGGCCAGGATGCCCACCAGCAGCGCCAGCAGGGTGCTGATCAGTTGCAGGCTGCGGGCCTGGACGCTTTCTTCGTCGCGGCGGTCGAGCTGGAACTGGTACAGCTCTTCGCTCTGGCTGACGATCAGGGCGCCCTGTTCGGTCATTTCCTTGCGCGCCTGGCCGGCTTCGCTGACCGCGGCCTTGAAGGTCAGCAGGGAGGTGCGGTAGTCATCCAGCGCGGTTTTCAACTGGCGCAGGGCATCGCCCTGGGTGCTGCTGAAATGGCTGTCCAGGCCACCCAGCGCGGCAATCGCCGCGTTGATCTGGGCGGCGGCATTGCGTTCGGCTTCCGCGGTGCTGTTGTAGATGTATTCACGGACTTCGAAGCGCGCCAGCAGGAACTCCTCACGGGCCTTGGTGATGGCCTGGAACTGTTCGAAGCGCTGGTCGCTCAGGGGCATTTGCTGAACGCGCGTGGTGATGCTGTTGATCAGGTTGCGCGCCGTTTCCGAGTTGCCGTTCATCACCGCGCGGGCAGCATTGGCGTTGCGGTAGGCGTTGCGCATCTTGTTCAGGGACGCCTGGTAGGCGCTGATGGTGGTGCCCTGTTCCTTGAGCAGCTTGATGTTGGCCGGGTTCTTGAAGCTGTTCTGCAGCTTCTGTTGCTGGGCCGAGAAGTCGTCCAGGGAGGCCTGCACATTCTGCGCGGCGGTTTCGTCGCCGTTGGTCAGCATGTATTGCAGGCGGGTCACGCGCAGCTTGGTCAGCCCGGCGTTCAGTTGGGTGATGTCGCTCATCCAGTTGCTGCGGTCGATCAGACCGCCCAGGCTGGTCCAGCCCGTGATGGCGAGGATGGTAGTCAGGGCCAGGACCAGGCCGAAGCCCAGGCCTAACTTGAGGTTGACGCTGATGTTGCCGAACCAGCTATTCATGCAATTCCTCCAGGAACGTTGTGCTGCTTGATCATGTATCGCTGGAAGATTGTTGTTATTGGTGGCCAGCAAGGATTTGTTCGCAGGTGTGTATCGGCGGCAAGGGCAATAGCTGAAACGATTTCGTCGCATTAGTTTTTTGCACCATTTTGGGGCTTTCCAAGGGCCTGATTTCGCTCCAGAAACCGCCTGGCCGATTGAGCTTTTTTTCACATCCGTTTCACTGGGCGGCCACGCCTCGCTGCCTAAAGTCCGACCCTCGATCGGGTGCCACGCACTCGATTTGTCATGAGCGGCGGTTAGCGTCTGCTGCGCTGCTCAACTCAATGTCTGGTGGTCATATAGGGGCGGCTCGCACGTGGCGTCAGGACTCAGTCTTCCGGTGGCAAAGCCCGCGCTCGTCGCGAGCCGTTTTGCCCGTTATCGCAATACCCTGGTGATTGCCCTGGTGGCCTTGCTGGTGCTGCCGCTGGTGTTCTTTGTGCTCAAGCCCGCGGCGGTGCCGGACCTGGCCCACGGCAACCTGGCCGGCGCCAGGGCCTTGAGCGCCGGCTGGGCCAAGGGCCAGATGATTGTGCTGATTCGTCACGTGGAGCGTTGCGACCATTCCAGGGCCGCCTGCCTGAACGTGCCCGACGGCATCACCGACCGTGCCCGTGACGTGGCGGTGGGGGTCGGCGCGCAGTTCGAGCACCTGGGGCTGGACAAGGCCGACATTTACCACAGCCCGCTGACCCGTGCGGTACAGACCTCGGGTTATATGTTCAGCAAGGCCGGCAGTGGCAAAGACTGGCTGTTCGACTGCAAACGCAGCCTGTTGCGCGATGCCCTGGCGCACAAGGTGGCCGGGCGCAACCTGGTGCTGGTGACCCACAGCGAATGCATGGCCGCGCTGGAGAAGGCGCTGAAGCTGCCGTCTTCGACCCTGGGCTACGGCGCCTCGTTGTTCGTCTCCACCGATACCCTCGACGGGCGTCCGCACATGCTCGGCTTCATCGAAGCCAGCGACTGGCGTTCCGTCGCCTTCAACCGCCCCTGACCGTCCCTTGTCCGAGACTCTGACTATGCCGGCGTTTTCCCGTCCCCGCTTTACGGCCTGGAGCTTTTATAAATGGAACCTCGGCCTGCCGCTGCTGTGCGCGGCGCTGGTGTTCCTGATGTTCGACATGACCCGGATCGACATCGCCTTCAGCGACCTGTTCTTCGATCCGGTGAGCCAGACCTTTCCGCTGGATCACTCCCATCTGTTCGAGAAGATCACCCACAAGTGGGCGCGGATCATCCCCAACTGGACCGGCGAGCTGGCGCTGATCGGGCTGCTGCTGTCGTTTGTCTGGCCGCTGTTCAAGGGCGCAAGGTTTGGCCGCGGCAAGGCCTTGCTGGAGAAGCTCCGCGTGGCGCCGGTATTGCGTTTTACCGCGCGCCATCGCCGGGACCTGCTGTTCGTGGTGGTGGCCTTCGCCCTCTGCACCGGGGCGATTCACTACCTCAAGGGCCACACCAGCGTGTACTGCCCGGTGGAAACCACCCAGTACGCCGGCAAGATCGAGCACAAGGAGTGGTATGAGAACTTCGAGCTGTTGAAGACCGCCGGTGACGGCCGCTGCTGGCCGGGCGGCCATGCCTCGGGCGGTTTCACCATGCTGGCGCTGTACTTCGTGGCCCGGCGTTATCGCTGGCGCCACGCCAAGGCGCTGCTGTACGGCTCGCTGCTGCTGGGTTTCGTCTATGGCACCACCCGGGTGCTGCAGGGCTGGCATTACATGTCCCATACCTTCTGGGCGGGAGTCGTGGTGTGGCTCACCTGCCTGCTGACGGCGCTGCTGTTTTATGGCCGCGCGCGCCTGGAGCAGCCGGTGCTGGCGCACAGTGAGCCGGGGGCCGGGCAGTCCGCGGCGCCGATCGATAACGGTGCTTCAGTAGCTGACTGAATCGTCAATGCCAGGCGCCCGGCGGGAGAGGGCCCCGGCGCAATTTTTGGCGCTTGCCGATGTTTTTTGGGTGACCAGAACTGTTAGGGTGCGCGCCCCGGAGAAAAGAGTTCCCGGGTTCCTGGTTTATGGAGTCATGCATGAAACACTTGAGCAAAATCGTCGCCTCTGCGCTGGTTGTCCTGGCCCTGGCTGGCTGCACCGGCACCGCGATGAAAACTCAGCAACTGGATAGTAGCCAGTACACCGTGATCGGTCACAGCGAAGCAACGGCTACCGGCATCATGCTGTTCGGGGTCATCCCAATCCGGCAGAACAACCGCTTCGTCCGCGCCCAGACCGCGGCTATCCAGGCCAAGGGCGGTGACGCAATGATCAACACCCAGATCCAGGAAAACTGGTTCTGGGCCTGGGTATTGAGCGGTTACACCACCAAGGTCTCCGGCGATGTGGTCAAGCTGAAAACCGTTCAGTGAGCCATGCTGGCGCCGGTGCGAAAGCCTGGCGACGAGATAAAAAAAGGCACCCATGAGGGTGCCTTTTTTATGGGCGCTCACTGTGCCGGTCAGTGGCCGACAAAGTAGTAGGCCTGGCGACTGACCGTGACCTTCTTCAGTACCTTGAGCGGTGGCTTGGGGTCTTCCTCCAGGGCCATGACCGCCACGTTGTTCGGCGAGGTGCCGAGAAACTCATTCAGCTGGGCCTCGGTCTGCACGTCCTTGAGCAGGCTCTGGGTGTAGAACACGCTGGCGCCGGCCGCGCGTTCGTTGGCCTGATACAGCGCCACCTGTTTCCCGGCGGCCTGTAGCGTCTGGATCTCGCTGATCAGCGGCACAAAGGACAGCTTGCGATCGGCGCGTGGCGCGGCCCACTGCGCGGCCACCAGGTAACTGCACACCACCAGCGTCAGCACGCCTAGGGCCAGGCCGCGGCGCCGACGCCCCACGACGCTCCAGAACCCATCGCCCGCGGCGCGCTGGCGCAGGCGTTCGTACAGCACTGCCGCGTATTCGGCCGCCAGCACCGCCGCGGCCGGGGTCAGCGACATCAGGTACACGGTGCGCTTGCTCGACGCCAGGCACAGCAGGGTGAACTGGGCTACGAGCCACAGGCTGAAAAACAGCAGGTAGCGGTTTTTCACCAGGCTTTTGCGAAAGTGCCACAGGCCCAGGTAGACCAGGATGTTCCACGGCAGGAAGGCTTGCGGCAGCTTGGTCAGGTAGTAATAGAAGGGCTCGTAGTGCCCGGCCTCGACAAAGGAGCCATCGAAGCGCCCGACGCTGTTGGTCCACAGCACTTCGCCCAGGGCTTGCAGGCCCCCGCGCTGGTACAGGAAATACAGCCAGATCAGCAGCGGCACCAGGCCGAGCAGGGTCAGCAGGGCGGGCTTGAACCAGTGGCCGAGGGCGAAGCGCTTTTCGATCAGGCTGTCGGCCAGCAGCCAGGCGAAGATCACCACGCCCGGCATCGCCAGGCCCAGCACGCCCTTGCTCAGGGTGGCGATGGCGATGCCGAGGGCGAACAGCAGCCAGCCCAGGGTGGCCGGCTGGCGTTCGGCCTGGCGCCGTTGGGTGTGGAAAAACGCCAGCAGCGCCAGGGTCACGCCGAGGCTGAGCAGGGCGTCTTCACCGACCCCGCGCACATTGCCCCAGTAACTGGCCATGGTCGCCAGCATGGCGCCGGCCACCCAGGCCACTACCTTCGGGCGGCCGAAGCGGCGCAGCATGGCGTACAGCAGCATCACGCTGAACAGCCCGGCGAAGGCCGAGGCCAGGCGCACCGCCCACGGCGTGCCTCCGAATACGCGGATGGCGCTGGCATCGAGCCACAGGCTCAGCGGCGGTTTTTCCAGGAAGGGTTGGCCGAACAGGCGCGGCGTCACCCAGTCATCGTCCAGGTGCATCTGCATGGCGATCCCGGCGACCCGGGCTTCGGTGGAGCCCTGCAACTGGTGGTTGCCCAGGGCGAAGAAGAACAGCAGGGCGGCAAGCAGAAGCAACAGCGGTGCGGGTCGCGACATGAGGGGACTGCCGAAGAGATTGCGCCGGGGAGGATCAGGCGGTCCGAGTATACGGAGGCGATTCTTAACAAATCGTGAACGAGGGAGGATTGGGTAACAGCTGGCTCCTGCCTGTTTTCCTTGTTGAACGGGGTGCACCGCATGGGGTTGAACGACCGCAAGCAGGTTGTGGCAATCGTCACTACGCTGGGAGGTGCGCCCTGCGGGTGATTGATCTTTGAAAACGCCCTGGGCGTCTTTCTTTCCTGCGGCTGAACAGGTGCCTTGAACATGCGCAAACTATGGCGAAAGTATCTGGACCTGCTGGACGGCGACCTGAACACGCGGGTCTTCGACAACGTCAAGAACCTGCTGGTCTGCGCCTTGCTGTTCGCCGCCGGGACCAATGCGCTGCACAGCGACCACCACCTGTTCCTGGGCCTGTTCGGCTCCGGCCTGACCGGCTGGGGTCTGATCGGGGTGTCGGCGCTGCTGATGCTGCTCAATGTCAGCGACGGCCTGCGCCGGCTGGCCAGGCTGCCCTATCACCGGCTGCTGCAGGTCGCGCTGTTCCTGGTGTACCTGATATTGGCGGTGCGGGTGGTGGAGATCGTCTGGAACTTCCGGGCCGAGTAGCGAAGGCTTTTCTGGTTGGCGGCATTGGCCCCTGTGGCGGCGAACAGACAAAAACTCTACAAAAAAACGCGTGTCGACCACCCCGGAAATACCCTATACAGAGAGCGGCCCGCAATCGTCCATGGCGTTCGCGGGCGCCCGTACCACCCACCACGCAGGAGATGGACATGTTCAGGTTCCTCACGGTCACTGAATTAGAGCAAACCCCTCGGCATCGTCATGGCGGCTCCGTCAGCGGAGCCATTGCTGCCTGGGAGCTGAAAAATCTGGCTCTCAATACCAAGGGGTTTGTCATATGTCCAAAGAATTACTCGGAGTTTCTGCTGTAGGGCTGATGGTGCTGGGCGAGTTCTGCGCGATCTACAGCGAAGTGGTCGCCGCCCGCCTGGCGCAGACGGGCAACACGTCATGGCCGGACCTGGCGTTTCCCGTACTGATCATGTGTTTCGCCGGTATCTGCCTGATTGGCGCCTATTGGCTGGGCTATTTGGCGGTCGGCGATATCTGGATGATCACGGTGGTGTCGGTGACCTCGCTGTTGCTGCTTGAACCGCTGGTGATCTGGTCGGTGTTTCGTGAGTTGCCGGGGCGCGGCACGCTGATCGGTTGTTGCCTGGGCGCGCTGGGCATGCTCTCGGCGGTCTTTCTGTAACTCGCGCAATGACTCGAATACGGCCTGGCGGCGATCCCGCCGGGCCGTTTTTTTGTCCGCGATTGGCTGCTCGCAAGTGTTAAGTGGCCGCTTCGGTTTGCGCATCGAAAGCCGCCATGGCCATGGGAATCATCGCCAATAGGCGCGATCTGCCGATGCCGTCCCGGGCCTGCACCGACAGCCCATGCAGCACCGTGGCATAGCAGTCCCCGAGGGACATCACGTCGGTGCGCTTGGGCAGCTCGCCAGCGCGCACGGCCTGCTCCAGGCGCTCGATGATGGAGCGGGTCCTGTCGCGGCGGTGTTCGGCCAGCCATTCTCTGATGCCGTCGTTGTCCGCCGAGCAATTGGTGGCGGAGGACACCACCATGCAGCCCAGTGGCCGGTCGGGCTGGGTATAGAGTTCGACGGCTTCCCTGAGCATGCGTTCGATGGCATCGCGGGCACTGATGTCGTCGCCCAGGGCCGCGTCGGCAAAGGCGCCGTCGCCCGACTCGTAGACTTCTATGGCTTCGCGAAACAACGCTTCCTTGGAACCAAAGGCCGCATAGATGCGCGCCGAGGCAACGCCCAGTGCGTCCACCAGATCGGACATGGAAGTGGCCTCGAAGCCGCGCTGCCAGAACACATCGCGCGCCTTGTACAGGGCCTGCTTTCGGTCGAATTCGCGGGGTCTGCCAGCCATGTCCAGTTCTCGATGCAAAGGGAGTGCTGCCAATTATTGGTCGATCGACAAAAAAATCAAGCCATCGTATTGACGGGGTGTCGAGGGCAGCCCTATTGTTTGTCGAACGACAAACAATAGGGCGTTAACCATGAAAACCCTCAAGGGACCGAGCCTGCACCTGGCTCAATTCAGTGATGCGGCACCGCCATTCAATACCCTGCCCGCCATTGCCGCATGGGCGGCGGGGCTGGGGTTCAAGGCGCTTCAAGTACCGGCCTGGGATGAGCGCCTGTTCGATGTCCGCCTGGCGGCCAGCAGCCAGGATTATTGCGATGAGGTCAGCGGCACCCTGGCCGAACACGGGCTGGTAATCAGCGAACTGACCACCCACCTGTTCGGCCAGTTGGTGGCGGTGCATCCCGCCTACGACAGCCTGTGCGATGGCTTCGCCCCGGCGGCTCTGCGGGGCGACAGTGGCGCCAGGACCCAGTGGGCCCTCGAACAGCTGAAACTGTCGGCCAAGGCTTCGCGCCGCTTGGGGCTCAGCGATATGGGGAGCTTTTCCGGCTCGTTCGCCTGGCCCTATTTCTTTCCCTTTCCACAACGCCCGGAAGGCCTGGTCGACTCGGCGTTCAATGAGCTGGCCAAGCGCTGGCTGCCGATTCTCGACGCCTGTGACGAGCAGGGGGTGAACCTGTGCTACGAGATCCACCCGGGCGAGGACCTGCATGACGGCGTGAGCTTCGAGATGTTCCTGGAGCGGGTCGGCAACCACCCGCGCTGCAAGATGCTCTTCGACCCCAGCCACTTCGTCCTGCAGCAACTCAATTACCTGGACTACCTGGATATCTATCACGAGTTCATTCGCATGTTTCATGTGAAGGACGCCGAGTTCAATCCCACCGGCCGCCAGGGCATTTACGGCGGTTATCAGCCCTGGGCCGAGCGGGCCGGGCGGTTCCGGTCGCTGGGCGACGGGCAGGTGGATTTCAAGGGGATCTTTTCCAAGCTGGCGCTTTATGACTATGCCGGCTGGGCGACCCTGGAATGGGAGTGCTGTCTGAAAGACCAGGAGCAGGGCGCGCGCGAAGGCGTGGCCTTTATCAATGAGCACATCATCCAGGTGACGGACAAAGTCTTCGACGACTTCGCCGGCGCGCCGCTGGACCAGGCCCAGATCAACCGACTGCTGGGCATTGCCCAGCCCTCCCATCAAGGACGCTGAGCATGGATCTTTTCGAGCAGCAGGCTTTTGCCGGGCGTGACTACCGCCATGGCTACGTACAGGTGGACGGCGGGCGCATTCACTATGTCAGTGAGGGCCAGGGCAAGCCTGTGCTGTTGATCCCCGGGTGGCCGCAGACCTGGTTCACCTGGCGCCATGTCATGCAGGCGCTGGCCGGGCAGGGTTACCGGGCGATCGCGGTCGACCTGCCCGGCATGGGCTTGTCCGATCGCCCCGAGCAGGGCTACGACACCGGCACCACGGCGTCTCGCCTGCAGGCCTTGATGCTGGCGCTCGGTTACAGCCAGTACTCGGTGGTGGGGCACGATGTCGGCATGTGGGTGGCCTATGCCCTGGCCTGCGACTATCCGCAGGCGGTGGAGAAGTTGGCCCTGACGGAGGCGGTGATTCCCGGTCTGGCCGAGGCGCCGGCGATCTTCGCGCCTGCGGGGCAGAACATCTTTCTCTGGCACTTCATGTTCAACCAGTTGCAGGACCTGCCGGAGATGCTGATCGCCGGGCGAGAGGCGCAGTACCTGGCTTACATGTTCGAAAAGTGGTCGGTGCATCAGGAGCGGGTCGCGGTCCAGGCCTATGTCAAAGCCTACTCGGTGCCCGGTGGGCTGCGGGGCGGGTTCGCCTATTACCGGGCCATCCCCGAGAGCATCCGGCAGAACCGCGAGCGTGCCAGCCGCCCACTGGCAATGCCGGTCCTGGCGATTGGCGCCGAACACGCCACTAACGATGCGCCGCTGCTGACGATGAAGGGCAATGCCCTGAGACTTCAGGGGGCGATAGTGCCGGGGTGTGGTCACTTCATTACCGAGGAGGCGCCCGAGGCCTTTATTACTCATCTGCTGCCATTTCTGCGGCAGGAGAACTGAGTACGCCAGGCTGAGCGATCAGGAGGGCGTGGGACGCCAGCCTGTCTTTGCGAGTAGGGCTGATGGAAGGGCCGGGATTTTTTGCGGCCTGTTCAGGGATGGTTCAGGGCCTGCGGCTGCAACATGGCAGCCGGCATGCCCAAGCCTTCGGGCAACGCACCCTCTGACGGATCATCCATGGACCACCACCGCATTCGCATCGAGATGTTGGGCGTCTTTCTGCTCGCTTTGTTCCTGTTCACTTTCGGCATCTGGGACCAGCCAGCGCAAGGCTTCGACGGGCGCTGGTGGTTGTTCCTGCAGGAGATGTTCCGCCACGGCGCGAGCCTGTTTCCCACCACCTACGGCGAGCCTTACCCGGACTATCCGGGCACCGCCACCTTGTTCAGCTATGGCTTTGCCCAGCTGTTCGGCGCCCCTAACGAATTGGCCAATATCCTGCCCACGGCGCTGGCCTCGGCCGGGGTGCTGGCGCTGCTGTACCGCCTGCTGGCGCCGTTCGACCGCACCTGGGCGCTGCTGGCGGTGCTGCTCACGGCGCTGACCACCCAGTGGCTGGAGAAGTCGCGCTCGGTATGCCTGGACCAGATGGTCTCGCTGCTGTGCCTGGGCTGTTTTTACCTGTTGCACAGCGGCGAGCAGCTGGGTTCCAAATGGCGCCAGTACGCGATTTTTCCGCTGTTCGTCATCGCCTTCGCGATCCGCGGCCCCTTGGGGCTGATTGAGGTCTGCGGCGTGGCCTGCACCTACTGGGCATTGAGTATTTGCCGGGCACCGGGCGACGGCTGGCGACTGTTGAGCAAGGTACTCGCCCATGGGCTGATCGGCCTGATTCTGATGGCCGCCTGCTGGTGGGCGTTGATGCAACTGGCGCAGTTCAGTGGCGGCGAAGCCTTCGCCCGGCAGGTCTACCAGATGCAGGTCGGCGGGCGCCTCGATGAAAGCGGCGAGCCGCTGTATTTCTACTTTCAGCTCAGCCTCTACCGGTACTTCCCGGTGGTGCCGCTGGCGCTGGCGACGCTGTTCGTCCTGCGTCGGCAATGGTCCACGCGGCACTCCGACGACAAGCTGCAACTGCTGGCGCGCCTGGGGGCCTGTGGATTGATGATCCTGCTTGGCTTGTCGGTGCCGCACTTCAAGCGTGCCTATTACATCCTGCCCATGGTGCCGATGTTCGCGGCGGTCGCGGCTTACGGCCTGCTCCACCCGCAGCGCTGGCTGCTCAGGGTGCGCTGGTTTTATCTCGGCCTGGTCGGGTTACTGCCGGGCTTGTGCGCGGTGGTGTTGCTGGTCTGTCGGCACAGCTGGCAGAAGCACGGTTATTGGCCGGCGCTGTCATTGCCGCTGATGATGGCGGTGTTTTTCGGCCTGCAGGTGCTGGCGCTGCATGGCTGGCAAACCACTCGCAATGCGCCCGGGCGGCGCCTGGTGCTGCTCAGCTTGTTGGCTCTGGTGGCGCAGTGGTGGCTGCTGGTGAAGGCGATCGAGCCGGCCAAGGACCTGCAATTCGCCACTCGGGGTTTTGTCGACCAGGTCGAGCAACTGCGTGGGGAGGACCGCGGCACCCTGGTGTTTCTCAACCTGGGCAAAGACACCTGGGCGGTGCGCTACATGATGAACCTGGACCACGACGAGCAACCGCGGTTTATCGGCAAGGACGACCTGTCGCCGCTGGCGTCGTTGCCGCGTCCGGCCTGGGTGATTCTGGCGCGCAAGGATCGGGCATTGCTGGCGGGAACTGCGCTGGAACAGGCGACCCTGGTGTTCGAGGGGCGCTTGAATGACAATCCCTGCCTGGTGTTCGAGCTGAAGTGAAAGCCAGGCAGCCCCAGGGCGGGGCTGCCTGAGGGCGGATTATTTATCCGACTTGATGCTGGTCCAGACCCGAGTCCGCACGCGCTCCAGCTTTTGCGGCAGCGGCTGCACCACATAGAGCTTCTTCAGGGCTTCGGGGGTTGGCGTCAGGTCGGTATTGCCGGTGATCTCCTTGTTGATCAGCGCAATCGAATCCTTGTTGGCGTTGGGGTAACCGAGGAAATCACTGATGGGCGCGATGACTTTCGGGTCCAGCAGGGTGTTGAGGAACTCATGGGCCTCGGCGACATTCTTCGCGCTCTTGGGAATGGCGAAAGTGTCGAACCAGATCGGCGCGCCTTCCTTGGGCAGGCGCCAGTCCACCACCACGCCGTTGCCGGCCTCTTTGGCGCGATTGCCGAACTGGTAGAAGCTGCCGGAGTAACCGATGGCCACGCAGATGTCGCCATTGGCGATATCGGTCATGTATTTGGCCGAGTTGAAGTAGGTGACGTAGGGGCGGATCTTCAGCATCAGCTCCTTGGCTTTTTCATAGTCCTGCGGGTTCTGGCTGTTGGGGTCCAGCCCCAGGTAATGCAGGGCCAGCGGCAGGATTTCCGATGGCGAGTCGAGCATGGCCACGCCGCAGGACTTGAGCTTCTCCATGTTCTCTGGCTTGAACACCAGGTCCCAGCTGTCCACCGGCGCGTTATCGCCCAGCGCGGCCTTGACCTTGGCAGGGTTGAAGCCGATCAGCACCGTGCCGTACATGTAGGGCACGCCGTACTGGTTGCCCGGGTCGTTGCGGTCCAGCAGCTTGAGCAGCTCGGGGTCCTGGTGCTTCCAGTTGGGCAGCTTGGACTTGTCGAGCTTCTGGAACACCCCGGCCTTGATCTGGGTGTCGAGGAACTGGTTCGACGGCACCACCAGGTCGTAGCCCGAGTTGCCGGTCAGCAGCTTGGCTTCGAGGGATTCGTTGGTGTCGAAGGTGTCCCAGGTCACTTTGATGCCGCTGTTCTTGGCGAAGTCCTTGGGCACCGACGGCAGGATGTAGTCGGCCCAGTTGTACACCCGCAGCTCGCGCTGCTCGGCCTGTGCCGCGCCGGCCAGCAGCGACAGCCCACAAACGGTGGCACTCAGTATGCGTTTCATAGTGGCCATGAATGGTTTCCCCAGCGTGGCGATGGTTTTTATGTTCTGTACGCGGCAGGCGGTCCTTGAAAGGCAAAGGACAAAGAGGGTCAAGGTTCACAAGGGCGGTTCTGGTGACAGCGTAGGTCACTCGAGTCGGTGGTCCGGGTTCGATTCTTGCCGAGGGTGCTTGTGATTCACAGCACGGGGTTGGCCAAAAGGGGATCGGGATGGCCATTGATCAGTGTCCGGACGAGCGGGATGCAATGCGGTTAAAGATAAGCGGCGCCACGACGATTATCTTGGAGAGAACAATACGGACTTTGTTTTTCAGGTGAAAAACAGCATGCCTGTGCATGTCGTTTATATCGCTTGAAGAAAATTGGATCCAACTAGCGCTACGGGTTTTTCTGGTTTTTTCCATAAGGAAATACCTGTGTGAGATTTTTGTTCGATTCTGCTTCCGGTATCAGGATTCGGCGTAGAGTGGCAGCGTCGGGAGCATCATGCACCACGATGAAGGGGAGGTTTTCAGGGAAGGTTAAAAGTATTGAAAGGAGCGTAGCGGTTACCTCGCCAAGTATTAAGCGCTGTCAAAAAACGTACTTTTAGCTTTTGCCGTTCTTGCATAAAAATCTGCAGTATCAGGAATAATAAAAATGAAAACAGCCAGTAGTTCGAGAGCGATCCAGTACACGTTAGTTGTGATAGTCGCAACTTTTGCAGGCCTGCTATATACCTTCATGGCCCTCAAGCAATCGGCGAGCGATGCTCGCGAGGTTAGCGAAAAACGTTATCGGTCCTACCTATTGGCCGATGAAATGCGTCAGAGCTCCGATGACCTGACACGCCTGGGGCGTACTTATGTGGTAACGGCGAACCCGGAATACGAGCGCGAATATCTGAAGATCCTGGACATTCGCAATGGCAAGGCACCACGTCCGAAAGACTATCACCGCATCTACTGGGACTTTGTCGCCGCGGGCAATACCCAGCCTCGCCCTGATGGAGAAACGGTGGCGTTGCAAACGTTGATGAAACAAGAAGGGTTCACCGAGGAAGAGTTCGCCAAGCTCCAGGAGGCACAGAACAATTCCGACAGCCTGGTACAACTTGAAGTCAAGGCGATGAACGCGGTCAAGGGCAAGTTCGCCGATGCCCAGGGCAATTACACAGTGGCCGGCGAACCCGATCTCGCCCTGGCCCGCACGCTGGTGCACAGCCCGCAATACCATGCCTTCAAGGCACAGATCATGAAACCGGTGGACGACTTTTTCGGGTTGATGGAAAGTCGGACCCTGGCCGAAGTGACCCGAGCGAACCATGAGTTGGATGTCGCGCAGAACCTGTTCGTGGTAGTCCTGCTGATGCTGATCGGCGAGATCGGCCTGCTCATCTACCTGGGACGCAGGCAGATTCTGGAGCAACTGGGAGGCGCTCCCACCGAGCTCGATCGGGTGTTGAACGAGATCGCGGCCGGCAATCTGGGGGTGTCGATTCCCGATGCGCCACAAAAAAGCGCCCTGGGTAGCGTGCGAGTGATGACCGATAAACTGCGAGGGCTGATCGGCGCGGCGACCGGAACCAGCGAGCAGTTGCGTGTCGCGGTCGCCCAGGTGGCCCAGGTGGTGGAAGACACCGCGGCCCGGGCCACTCAACAACACGAGATGACCGATCTGGTGGCCACGGCGGTCCATGAAATGGGCCTGACTGTCCAGGAAATTGCCCGCAATGCCAACGGGGCGGCCCAGGCGTCGCATGCGGCGCGGCAGGAAGCGCACCAGGCCAGCGGCATCGTCGGCGAATCCACCGCGCATATCGAGCGTATGGCGCTGGAAATTGGTACCGCGGACCATTCGGTGGGGGAACTGGCCGATCACGTAGCGTCCATCGATCAGGTGTTGGCGGTGATTCGTGGCATTTCCGAACAGACCAATCTGCTGGCCCTGAACGCCGCCATCGAGGCGGCGCGGGCCGGTGAGTTGGGCAGAGGGTTTGCCGTGGTGGCCGATGAAGTCCGGACCCTGGCGGGGCGCACCCAGAATTCGACCGATGAAATCCAGCAGATGATTCTGGGGCTCAAGCAAGGGGCGGAAACGGCCGTGAACTCGATGCGTGCCGGCCAGGCGGCGACGCAGACCGGGGTGCAGGCCAGCCAGCGAACCAACCAGTCGCTGGAGGCGATCGCTGCCCAGATCGAGCAGATCAGCGACATGAACAGCCAGGTGGCCACGGCGACCGAGGAGCAGTCTTCGGTGACCGAGGAAATCAACCGCAACGTTCAGGGGATCGCCGACTTGGCGCACTCCACCTCCAGTGAAACCTTGCGTTGCCAGCAGGACTGCCAGACCTTGCGTCGGGTGAGCGATGAGTTGACGCAACAGATGGGCAGCTTCCGCCTGTAGTGGTCGATGGCGGATCGAAAACGCCCCGGTTGAATGGTCATGGCCGTTCAATCGGGGCGTTTTTGCTTCCAGGAAAAACGAGTGGTTTCGGCGGGCTTTGCCCGAGTAGTTCTTCTACCGCGGTCAGGGTATGAACCCGGGCAGCTGTGCGATGTGCTCGGCGAGGTACTCCATGAGCAAGCGCACCCGCAGGGGCCGGTAGCGGCGCTCGGGGTAGATCAGGAACGCCTCGTTCGGCGGGCCGCTCCAGTCGGGCAGGACCCGCACCAACTGTCCGCTGTCCAGCAGGTCGCTGACCAGCCAGGCCGGAGTGATGCAAAGACCGGCGCCTTGCAGCACGCCGTCGCGAATGGCCAGCGAGCTGTTGGTTCTATAGCGCCCTTGGGTGATGACACTGACCTTCTCGCCGCTCGGGCTGCTCAGCTCCAAGCGGTCGCCTGCGGCCAGCCAGGCGAAGCGTAGGAAGTTGTGGCCGCTGAGGTCGGCCGGGCTGTTCAAGGGCGCATGCTGGCGCAGGTACTCCGGGGCCGCCACCAGGTAGCGCGGCGACGTCGCGATGCGCCGGGCGATGGCGTTGGGCGGCAGGTCACCGCCCAGGCGCAGGGCCAGATCGACGTTTTCCTCGGTGAGGTCGACGAAGCGATCGTTGAGGATCAGCTCCACCTCGATGTCCGGGTATTGCGCCATGAACGCCAGCAGCAAGGCATTGAGGTGCAGCACGCCCAGGCTCACCGGCACATTGACCCGCAGCACGCCTTCGGGGCGCTCGGTCAGGCCGCGCACCTCGGCCACCGCTTCGCTGTATTCCTCCAGCACGGCTTTCGCCCGCTCGTAGAAACGCTTGCCCTGTTCGGTGGGCGTCAGCCCGCTGGTGCCGCGGGTGAGCAGGCGGGTGCCCAACTGCTGTTCCAGGGCCGCTACCAGCTTGCTGACGGTGGGCTGGGTGCTGCCCAGCTCGCGGGCGGCCGATGACAGGCTGCCCAGCTCGACGGCGCGGACGAAACAGTGCATCGCTTTGAGGCTGTCCATGGGTATTCGATATCGGAATGGGCTGTATGAAGTTATGCCTTCTATCACGGTTATTTCGAATGGAGCAATCTGGCTCGCCTCAGCCTTACGGCCTCAAGGAGCTACCCGGATGAAAGCCCTGCACTCAAGCTTTTCCCTGCCGCTGATAGTCACGGCCCTGCTTACCGCAGGTCCTGCCCTGGCCCAGGACAACTGGCTCACCACCTGGATGGCCAGCCCGCAACCGACCTGGGGCAACGAGTTGCCGCTGCCCACGCGGACTCCCGAAACCTTGGCCGACAGCACCATCCAGCAGAAGCTGCGCGTCAGTGTCGGTGGCAGCCGGGTGCGGGTGGTGGTGTCCAACGAATACGGCCAGCAGCCGCTGCTGATCGGCGCGGCGCGGGTCGCGGCCGTGGAGGAGACTGAGTCCGTTCGTGCAGGCTCCGGACAAGTCCTGACGTTTGGCGGTGAGGAACAGGTCAGCATCGCGCCGGGCGAAACCCGCACCAGCGACCCGGTGGCGCTGGCGGTGCCGGCCCTTGGTGAGCTGGTTGTCTCGCTGTACCTGCCACAGCCCACGCCGCTGACCACCTTCCACTGGGACGGCAAGCAAACCGCGTTTATCGCTGCGGGCAATCACGTCGACACTCAGCAGTTAGCGGGTGAGCGGCAAGTGGAAGCGAGGCTGTTCCTCAGCGACATCCTGGTGGACGCCGCGCCCGACAGCCGCGCCCTGGTGGTGCTCGGCGACTCCATTACCGACGGCAACGGCTCGACCCTGGACAGCAACCGCCGCTGGCCGGACTTCCTCGCCCAGCGCCTGGCCGCCAAAAACATCGCCGTGCTCAACGGCGGCATATCCGGCGCGCGCCTGCTCGAAGACGGCATGGGCACCAGCGCGCTGGCGCGTTTCGAGCGCGACGTGCTGAGCAAACCCGGGGTGAAAAGCGTGGTCGTCATGCTGGGAATCAACGACATCAGCTGGCCCGGCACTGCCTTTGCGCCCAACGCCCCCTTGCCGTCGCTGGACAAGTTGATCGCCGGCTATCGACAACTGATCGACCAGGCGCACCGCCACAACCTGCGCATCATCGGCACCACACTGCTGCCCTTCGAAGGCGCCCTGGAAGGCAGCATCATCGAGCACTACCACAGCCCGCAAAAGGAACAACTGCGCCAGACGCTCAACCAATGGATACGCACCGGCCAGGCATTCGACGCGGTGATTGATTTTGATCGGATGACTCGTGATCCGCAGCATCCGACCCGGTTGTTGCCGCTGATGGATTCGGGCGATCACCTGCATCCGGGGGATGCGGGGAATAGGGCGATGGCGGAGGGGGTGGAGTTGGAGGTGCTTTTTTGAGTGTTTGGCGGGGGCGTTGAATTCGAATGCGCCCAGCATTCCAGGCCCGTTCAGGCCGTGTCTGTTTTCCACATGCGCAGGTGATGTCATTAAGGAACAGCGCGGCAGGTCATGCTGCCGCGCCGTGCGTTCGCGGGGCGTTCTATTTCAGCGATGGCGTGTGGCGACTGCCATCGAGCAAGGCATCCACCACGGCCCGCGCCATCTCCACCGAGTGCACCATAGACCAGATCAAACCGCGCTCGATGCCACTGCCGCGCTCAGTGATTTCATCGGAAACCTCTTCGGCGCTTTTCAGCAGCAGGGAGACGTGGAGCAGGGCTTCTTCGGCGCTGATGCCTTCCCGGACCGAGAACAAGGAATCGCGGCTCACCGGGATACTGACGGTTTTTTTGAGCAACTGAATCAGAGACACATCAGCAGGCTGAACTGACAGCTTCTGCCGGATGTGCTGATTGGCCAGATCGTGTTCGAGGTTTCTGACGCGATGGGTCGCAGTGCGGGGCGGATCGGGGACGAGCTTTTTCATGGTGTAACTCCTAGTACAGAGATAGGAGCCATCACCGTCGCTGCTAAACGATAGGGTGGCGGCCGTTCGCAGGTTAGCAGACCGGTGACTAGGACCCCGGCGCACCCGAAGGTGCCCTGCGCACGGCCGCCATAAAGCGGAGCCAAAAAAAGCGCCACGTAATGGGGGCGCCATGCGCCTAGTTACACGTCGAGCTGCTAAACCCGGTCACTGAATTTGCAGTGACAGAGCGAGGCTAGCCAGCGGGTACACCAGGCGCAAGCGGCTAGGAGTTTCTAGGAAAGTTCGCACAATAGAAAGAGACTTAACGCTGCTTCTGGGGAAGGAAGGCTTGGTCTGTGAGTGCGGGGAGGGCTGGTTGGCGATGGTGGCGGTACGCTAAGGCCAGACACAACAGAGCCCGCACAATGCGGGCTTTGTTGGTACTTCGATTTGTTTACTCAAAACCGGACAAGCTAAGCATGCCGCCTGTTGTGCGTTTGCCAAAACCGCTGGGCGTAAGGATTTTGTGCTTCTTCATCTCTGCGAGTACCGCCAACCATTCAGTTTTGCCAAAGCGCAGCTTGGTGTCGTTCCAGCTATGCATGACTTCGTCCACGATGGCGTCATCGGAAACCGGGCGGCCTTCGAGAATAAAGTCGTTCCAGGCGGCATAGAGCGTCACAGTCATTTCGCAACGATCCGTATCCCATTCGCGCATTAGCTCAATGACCTGCTCAATGGTGGCGCGCTCAGCGACTGACCAGCAGTTGCTATACGCTTGCTGATGCTTCCCTGCTTGGGATAGCGGGCGGTAAGCATGGCCAACCGTCTCGCGCTCGATGCGCTCATACCACTGCTGGTTTTGCAGCTCGCCTTCGACCTTATTCATCAACTGGCGATCATGGGGGCCTGCAGCATCGCGCAGGTAGTCACCTTGAATAGCAGCAAGCCTGGCTGCGTGCTCGGCCAAGTAAATCACTTTCTGCAACTTGCGTTGGCCGAAGGTGCGTTGGCTATGCAGTCGATGAGTGATTTCTGCGGCGAGCAGGGTGCGGGCTGCTTGCCGGTCCGTGGCAATGGGAGTCTGCTGGCCATCTTCGGCAAGGGCTCGTTCGACTAGGGTGTTGGCCAACTGCTCGTTCAACTGACGGGCCTGGGTTAGGCGAGTTTTGAGTTGGTCGCATATGGCCATTAGCTGGTCAACTTTTGCGACGATGCGGTGTTGTTCGTTTATAGAGGGCACCGGCACCGGCAGATCTCGAATATTATTCAAATTAAGACCCGGTTTGGCTCCGTAGCTATTTTCGAGTAGCAAAGCTCTACCACCATGCGAATTAGTAAGCCATTTATGAATGAATACTCCAAATGATCGATTAGCAAGCCTTATCAAAGCCACATGCTGGCTCACATATGCATCATCAAGAGAATCCTCAATCATTGCTGCCTTAGCTACGTTGGCGCCAGTGATGGTAATTAAAAGATCGCCCAGCTCAACTCTTGTCCTAATACCTTCGGCCGACTTAGGAAGACAAACGAAAGCGCGATTATCGAACTTCAGTTTGTCAGTCTTAATGTCTTGCGAACGGATAAAAGTAGAGCCTGAGTCCGAGTAGTACTCATTCCAACCGCGTGAGCCGCTCGTTATCAAGACGCTTAAATCGCCAAGTCGTGCCCAAGACCATCTTGCTGGAATGCCAAATACCTGCTCCTTCTCAGATAGCATGGCAATAGGTTTTTGTTTCTTGATCTTGCCCTTCGCCACTAGCCGCGCTTTCTCTTCAGCAATCCGCTTAAGCAACTCGTTGGCCGGTTCATCGTTGGGATCGTGGGGTACCAATTTTCCCATAACGGCCAGTTGCAGCAGGGTTTGCTTGAGGGCGTCGATGCTGGGTTCGGTGGTGAACAGGGTGTGGAAATGTTCGGCCAGGCGTTGCCAGTTGGCGGCGAAGTCGATGGCGTCGTTAGCTTGGGTCAGGCTGTCGAGTATCGCTTGCACCAGCTGTGCGTGGGCGCTTTCGGCGTCGGCCTGCTGTGCTTCCAGTCGGTCGCAAAGGGCCATGAGCTCATCCACTTTGGCAACAATGCGGTGTTGTTCGGCGAGTGGAGGTAAGACGAGGGTAAGTGCTTCTAACTTGCCTTTCGTCACATGCTGGAGTCCCACTCCTCCATGAGCTTTAGCAATCAGTTCCTCTAGGCGAGTATTAATTGCCAGCTTCAGAAACTTATCAAAAAACGAATCGACGATCTGAGAGCAAGAAAAGATATGCTGATTTAGTGCAGCTTTCCCTCGTTCCCAAATGAATGCACCAAATGAAGTCCCAGGCGTGCCGGACCAGCTGATGAGTATTGTCCCATTGTCAATAATATGTCGATTATCGACCGTCTCTGGACTGCAATAGTTAAACGGTGCATCTGGTTTATTCAGGTTTTGGATCCGGACAATGGGAAGCCCTGCAGCTCTCCATTCTGTTGGCTTGAACGCGCGTCCATTGATCATCTCAAGACAGCTTCCAAGCCGTACCCAACTCCAGCTCTTAGGGACGGAGAACGGTTTTTCTTGCTCGGAGATCTCAGCCTGCAACTTTAGCTTTTTTCTCTCGTTCACCAATCGCGCTTTTTCCTCGGTAATCCGCTTTAGTATCTCACTGGCCGGCTCATCATTCGGGTCTTGCTGTACCAACTTGCCACGCACCGCCAGCTCCAGAATTAGCTCGCGCAGTTTTTTGATGCCATTGGGCGCACCGGCCAGCAGCGGCAGATTTTCGGTGAGCAACGCCGTCATACCTCGCGCTCCAGGGCGTCGGCCAGCACCGCCTTAAGTTGGTCGCGCAGGTCGCTGATTTCGCCTTGCAGGGCGGCGTAGTCACGCAACAGCTCGTCCGGGTCATGGCTGAGCTGCTCGCCGATATGCGGGTTTTTGCAGTCGAGGTTCCAGTTGCGTGCTCGCAACACTTCGATGCTGACCTGCCAGGCGAATTCGTTCTCCACTCGCGCGGCAAAGCCATCGGCCTCGTTGCCCCACCAGGCTTCTTCGGCGACGAATTCTTCGATGCGCATGGGGCGGGTCTTGGAGTAGTTTTTGACCCCTGCCGGGTACTGGTGCTCGTAGAACCACACCTTTTTGGTCGGCGTGCCTTTGGTGAAGAACAGCAGATTGGTTTTGATGCCGGTGTAGGGGTTGAACACTCCGTTGGGCAGGCGAACGATGGTGTGCAGGTTGCACTCGGTCAGCAGTTTTTCCTTGATGCGGCTTTTGATGCCTTCGCCAAACAGGAAACCATCGGGCAGCACCACGGCGGCGCGGCCACCGTCTTTCAACAGCTGCATGATCAGCACCAGAAACAGATCGGCGGTTTCCCGGGTGCGGAAGGCGGCGGGGAAGTTGGTTTCGATGCCATCTTCTTCCATACCGCCAAACGGCGGGTTGGCGACGATGCAGTGCACTCGCTCGCTCGGGCCCCAGCTGATTAGCGGTTTGCTCAGGGTGTTGTCGTGGCGAATCTGGTTGGGCACCTCGATGCCGTGCAGGATCATATTGGTGGTGGCTAACAGGTGCGGCAGCGGCTTTTTCTCTACGCCGAAGATACTGGCCTGCAGGGTGCGTTCGTCTTCAGCGGTTTTTACGTAACGGCTGCGCTTGTGCTCGATGGTGCAGGTGAGAAAGCCGCCGGTGCCGCAGGCCGGGTCCATAACCTTTTCGTCCAACTTCGGATCGACCATACGCACCATAAATTCGGTGACCGGACGAGGGGTGTAAAACTCGCCGGCGTTACCGGCGTTCTGCAGGTCGCGCAGCAGTTGCTCGTAGAGGTTGCCGAACTCGTGGCGCTCCTGGGCCTTGTTGAAGTCCACGCCTTCCTGAATCTTGTTGATCACCTGGCGTAGCAGCTGGCCGGATTTCATGTAGTTGTAGGCGTCTTCAAACACGCTGCGCACCACGAAGGCCGAGGGCGTGTTGCTGTACTCGTGTAGGTTCTGCAGCTGCGGGAACAGGTTGTTGTCGATAAAGTCCTTCAGCGCATCGCCGGTCATGCCTTCCGGGTCGGCCGCCCAGGTGCGCCAGCGACAGCTGTCGGGGATAGGCGATTTGTAGTTGTCGTCCATCAACTCCCATTCCATCTCGCGGTCATCGAAGATCTTGAGGAACAGCAGCCATACCAGTTGGCCAATGCGCTGAGCGTCGCCATCGACGCCGACGTCTTTGCGCATGATGTCCTGGATGGATTTGATGGTGGAGCTAATGGACATGGAAAACCTTATTCGGTGAGGGGCTCTGCGGGCGAGCCTTCAAAGTAACTGTCGTCAACTTCCAGCAGGGACAGCTTTTTCTGTTTAATGCCGACGCCGTGCTTGATCAGCAGCTCAATGAGCTTGTCGCCGTCTATCAGGGTGATGGGGGCGGCTCCGGGGAAGAGCGCCACATCCTTGCAGCCTTTAGCAAAGCCACCAATGGTGATGATGGTTCCGCGCAAGGCACCATGCAGCGGCAGGGCTCCGCGCAACTGGTCTAGCACCGGGCGAGTAATATTGGCTTTGTGGCGTTTGACCTGAACCACTTCCTTGATTTCGGTGATACCGAACTGAAAGTTGGCGATGACATCGACCCCTTTGTCGCCGCTCTGTTTAGTGACCTGGACATTTTCGTAATCCATGGCCTCCAACAAGTCCTTGATCAATTCCTCGAAGCGATACGGATCAAGGCATTCCAGGCGCTCTCTCAATGCAGTGGTTTGCGCGGCATTGTAATCCTTGATGGCGCTGAAAACATTATGATGAGCCTGCAACTGCGGGCTCGCACTCTGCGGCGCGGCATAGTCCAACCCGGCGCTGGTGATGTTGTATGTATTGCCTTCACGGCCGACGTAGCCGCGAGCGGTCAGGTTGAGCAAGCGTTGGCGAAGGGTGGCGTTGATGCTCGAGGGGGTTTTGTAATTAGAGTTTTCCAGCAGAAACTCGGTCCACTCTTCCAGCAGGTCGGCGCGTTTGCCTGGCGAATGGGCGGCGAGAATGGCTAGCAGTTGCGGCAGTCCTTCGGCTTCATCCAGCTCTCGCAGCAGGGCTGGGGCGCAGGCGATGAAATCGTTGCCACGATGCTCCAGCCTGTATTGCCCAGCCGTATTGAGGCTCAGAAGTTGGTAGGTGTTGATAAATAGATAAGCCCCATAAATGTGCCGGGGGTTTACGGTGTGCTGGCTTTCATCCCAGATCCGTTGAGCCAGCTGGCGGTCGGTGCCGTTTAGCCGTTCGGGTATCCAGAGGCTCGGTTGGCTCCAGTCGACGGTGTTCTGTGGCGTGCCTGTTTGCTCATGAACGGCCTTAATCAGACTGCGCACCTGATCTTTGCTGATACCGTCAAAAATACGCAGAAGTGCTGCAACTTCCGCATATAGAGGAAATAGCGGTGTACGCACCAAGGGCTGGCGTGCTCCCGTCATGGGTTAACTCCTAAATAATTCGCCTCAGGCGCTATACAGCTCGTCTTCCAGCTCATGGATAGCCTTGTTGTAACCGGCCTTGCCGCCAAAGGCTTTGACCAGTTCGATGGGCGCACCGATTTGGCTGAAGGGGTCGAGCTGGAGGATTTTTATGTCTTCGATATGCTCAATGCCAGTGTCGGCGTATTTATCCAGTAGCGCTTCCAGCACTTGGCGGGCTGCACCGGAGTACTTGGCGAAGTAGTTGCGCTTTTTCACCTGCTCGGCGCGCTCTTTACGCGACAGCGGCGGCTGGTCGAAGGCGACGTGGCAGATCAGGTCGAATGGATCGAGGGGTTTGCCCTGTTTCTTTTCCACTTCTTCGGCCAGGGCCTCCCACATCACACCCTGGGCAGCCATTTCGTCGATGATGGCTTTCTTTTGCTCAGCATCACTCCAGCGCCGCAGGAAGTCATCCAGCGAGGCGAACTGCTTCTGCACACAGGCGCGGGTATAGTCGTGCAGCGATTCAGTGATCAGCCGGCCATCCGGACCGTAATACTGCACACGCTCGGCGATGACATAAATCGGGACGTTGTCGATGACATACTTGATGCGTTTTTTGCCCTCATCTTCGCCGGTGAAATCCAGGTCATCACCCTCGTTATCGTTGCCTGCGCTTATGCCATCTTCATCGGCAAGCGGGTCATCCGGTGGTACGGGGGAGTCATCGCCTTCTGGGGCGTAGATCACTACTGGGTCGCCGTCGAAGGCCGGGTCGGCAAACAGCTCGGTGGCCTTTTTGAAGTCCATGATGGTGAACCAGTACTTACCGTAGTCCTCGTTGATGCGAGTGCCGCGACCGATGATTTGCTTGAACTCGGTCATCGATTTGATGTGCTGGTCGAGCACGATCAGCTTGCAGGTCTGGGCATCGACACCGGTGGTCATCAGTTTGCTGGTGGTAGCAATGACCGGGTAGCGCTCTTCCGGATTGATGAAGTTATCCAGCTCGGCCTTGCCTTCTTGGTCATCGCCGGTGATACGCATGACGTATTTGCGATTCTCGGCCACACGCTCGGGGTTGAGGTTGACCAGTGCTTGGCGCATACGCTCTGCGTGGTTGATGTCGTCGCAGAAGACGATGGTTTTTTGAAATGGATCGGTGGCCTTGAGGAGTTCGGTAACCTTCTGCGCGACCAGCTGGGTGCGTGCCTCGATGACCAGGGTGCGGTCCATGTCCTTGAGGTTGTAGATACGGTCTTCGATCAGCTCGCCATTCTTGTCGAGCATGCCTTGGGGCGGACGCCAGCCTTGCAGGTCTTTGTCGAAATCGATGCGCACCACTTTGTAGGGAGCAAGAAAGCCGTCTTCGATGCCTTGCTTCAAGGTGTAGCTGTAAATCGGCTCACCGAAGTAGGTGATGCTGGACACCTCTTTGGTTTCCTTCGGCGTGGCGGTGAGGCCGACATGGGTGGCGCTGGAGAAGTAGTCGAGGATTTCACGCCAGGCTGAATCCTCGGCGGCGCTGCCACGGTGGCATTCGTCGATCACGATCAGGTCGAAGAAGTCGCGGGAGAACTGTTTGTAGACATTCATCTCTTCATCAGTGCCGGTGACAGCCTGATAGAGCGACAGGTAGATCTCGTAGGAGGTGTCGATCTGCCTTTTGGCGATCTTAGTCATCGCCTGGCCGAAGGGCTTGAAGTCGTTGTTTTTGGTCTGGTCAACCAGAATGTTGCGGTCGGCTAGAAACAGGATGCGTTTCTTCTGTTTCGATTTCCACAGCCGCCAGATGATTTGGAAGGCGGTGTATGTCTTACCGGTGCCCGTAGCCATCACCAGCAGGATACGTTCTTGGCCGCGCACCACAGCCTCGACGGTGCGGTTGATGGCATTCATCTGGTAGTAGCGCGGCATGCGCCCGGAGCCGTCGTCGTAATAGGGTGATTCGATCTTGTACTGGGCGGTGTTATCCAGCCCCTTCCATTGGCAGTAGCGCTGCCAGAGTTCGGTGTGGCTGGGGAATTGGTCGAGGGTGAGTTCGGTTTCTACTTGGCTGCCTGTGCCGCTGCGGTCATGGAACAGGAAACCGTCGCCATTGCTGGAGAACACGAAGGGTACGTCTAGCGCTTCTGCGTAGCCGAGAGCTTGCTGCATGCCGGAGCCAACGGAGTGCTTGTTATCCTTCGCCTCGATCACAGCGATAGGTAGGTTGGCCTGGTGGTAGAGGATGAAGTCTGCGCGGCGTGCTTCGCCACGGCTGTGAAGTTTGCCTCGGACGATAATGCGGCCTTTGGTAAAGCTGACTTCCTCGCGCACCTGCTTGTGCAGGTCCCACCCAGCTTGTTGAATGGCTGGGGCAATGTACTTGCTGCAGATATCCCGTTCGGAAAGCGACTTTTTGTCCATAACCCCCAATTCCCTTTCAAACCGGCCTGGTCGCTCCATTCCGGCACAGATGATCGTGCTCGATGGGCGCAAATGTACCTTGTTTGATGCTGGCACGGGAGAAGATCAGATTTTGGTGGCTGAAGCTGTAGGTAAGATAAGTTGAGGCCATAACAGCGCGAGTGTTGCGCGTTGTTCCGATAGTTCTTTTATTTTGGATTGTCGCCTGGGGCGGGATGACGCACTGACTTCCGGCGCGGTCGATCCTGCTAGGAAGTAAATAGATTGAAAAGTGATGGAAGTCTGGAATACCAAAACGACCAGAGCTCAAAAATCTTCTACGGAAGTCAATGGCGCTGAACTCCTTGATTTCACTGAATTCCAGGCACAAAAAAAGACGTCCGTGGACGTCTTTTTTTGATCATTTGGTGGAGCCGGGGGGATTTGAACCCCCGTCCGCCAGTACTCCGCTGTCGGTACTACATGCGTAGCCGTGTCTATTGAGTTAACCCTCAGCGACCCGACGGGCAGGGTGCTTTGGGCGAGTTGTGTAAGTTTTAGCCGCTTCGTCCACAACGTACTGCACGGCGATTCTGTTCTGTATGACAATCATTTCGGGTTTACAGACATCCCCTGATGATTGCTGGACCCGAAGGTACCAGAAGGAAGGCTAGCGCCGCTTACGCAGCGAGAGCGTATTCCCCGTAGGTTTCGTCATTGGCAACTATAGGAAGTTGCAACAGTGGATTTACGAGTTCTGTTACCAACTCGGCATGCACCTAAAGTTTCGCAACCGGCGTCGAATCCTAAACGGCCCCGAACCTGCTGTGCATTACCAGCAGGTTTGTACAGTCTACGCCAAAATGGCCCGCAAGGCCATCCCGAAGGCGGGGCCCGTTAGCCGCCGCCTTCACCTTTGGCGCTGTTCTGGATGCTCTGGATCGCGCGGGTGGTCAGGGCGATGCATTCCTTGGTGCCTTCCTCGGTGTTTTTCGCCTGGGCCGCCTGGGCTTGTTGCACGGTGGCGTCGATGTTGGCCTGCAGGTCCGCGGCCTGGATGGTGGTCCGTGCATCGCGGATGGTTTGCAGGTTCACCTGGCACAGGTCTTCCTGGTTCCCGGCGAAGCTGGGGGAGGCCAGGAGCGAAGCGGTGACGAACAGGCCTAACAGTACAGAGCGTTTCATGGGCGTCTCCTTGAACTGAAGGGCCAGGCGCTGCTGGCCATCAGTACGAACTGCCGAGATTTCAGGAAGCTCCCGTTTTCGGGAGCTTGATCGGTGGACTGCGGTGGTTCGCCAGGGTTCTATTTTTCTGCCCAGGGGCGCGACCACTGAACCTGCGGACGTAAAAAAGGGGCGAAACGCCCCTTTTTATCTGGTGCCGATCAGGCTTGCCTGGCCCGGGTCACCCGGTCCACCAGGTACACCAGCCCGTGATAATCGATCCCGCCATGCTGGCTCAGGCCGATTTCACAGGTGCGGCTGGTGGAGATGCCTTCGCTGCAGTACTGCACCGCGTCTTTGAGGCTGCGCAGGGAATGGGCATTGAGCTCCGGTGTGGTGAACCCTTTATCGCCGGCGAAGCCGCAGCAATGGATGCCTTCCGGGATCACCACATTGTTGCTGCAACGCCGCGCCAGGTCGATCAGCGCCTGGCTTTCGCCCAGGTGTTGGGTGCTGCAGGTGACGTGCACGGCGACCGGCGCTTCCTGAGGGGTGAACTCGAGCTTGTCCATCAGGTGGGTGCAGATGAAGCGCACCGGGTCGTACAGGTCCAGGCGCACGTCGCCCAGGTCCTGCACCAGACGCAGGGTGCAGGGGCTGGTGTCGCAGTAGATCGGGTCGAGGCCACCGCGGCTGGCGTGGAGCAGGGCGCCGATCAGTTCCTGGCGCTTGTGCTCGGCCTGTTCCGCGTAACCCTTGGAGGCGAATGGCTGGCCGCAGCACAGGCTTTCGACGTTGTCTGGGATCACCACCTGGTAACCGGCTTTTTCCAGCAGGCCGCGGGTCTTGTCGTAGAGCGAGCTTTGCTCTTTGTCCCCGGCCGCCGGGCCCATGACCCGCGACACACAGGCCGCCAGGTAGACCACCCGTGGCCGCTGGTCGCTGAACGCCGGGCTGAAGCGAATGGCCCGTTCCGGCTGCGGCATGGCGCTGGTCCATTGCGGCACCTGGCCCTTGGACAGTTTGCTCAGCGCCGCGGAAACCCTGGCCAGGCGTGGTGCCCCCAGCAGCATCCGCGCGCCGTTGGCCACGTGCAGGGTGAACCGCGCGCCCTGCAAGGTGGTGGCGAAGTGCGAGCCAAGCCAATCGGCCGCCTTGGTGTGCGTGGCGTGCTGGCTGCGCAGCTTTTTCACCAGCTCGCCGGTGTTGATGCCCACCGGGCAACGTTGGGCGCACAGGCCGGTGGCGGCGCAGGTGTCGATGCCCTGGTATTGATAGGCCGCTTCCAGTTCCGTGGTGTCGATACCGGCGCGCTTGCGGGCCTGGATATCACGCCAGATCACAATGCGCTGGCGTGGGCTCAGGGTCAGCCCCTTGGACGGGCACACCGGTTCGCAGAAACCACACTCGATGCACTTATCCACAATCTCGTCGGCCGCCGGCAGCGGCTTGAGGTGCTTGAGGTGGATCTGCGGGTCTTCGCTGAGCACCACGTCCGGGTTGAGGATGCCGTTGGGGTCGAGCAGGCGCTTGAGTTGCCACATCAACTGGTAGGCATCGCTGCCCCATTCCAGTTCGACGAAGGGCGCCATATTGCGCCCGGTGCCGTGTTCGGCCTTGAGCGAGCCGCCGAACTCCACCGCCACCAGCTGTGCCACGTCATCCATGAAGGCCTGGTAGCGCGCCACTTCCTCGGCGCTGTTGAAGCCCTGGGTGAAGACGAAATGCAGGTTGCCCTCCAGCGCATGGCCGAACAGGATCGCTTCGTCGTAGCGGTGTTTGTCGAACAGCGCGATCAGGCGATTGACGCCGATCGCCAGCTGTTCCACCGGAAAGGTCACGTCTTCGATGATTACCGTGGTGCCGGTCTTGCGCACCGCGCCGACGGCGGGGAAGGTGTCCTTGCGGATCGCCCAGAGCTTGGCGTTTTCCTTCGGGTCTTCGGTGAAGTCGACTTGCTTCTCCACCGGGAAGGAGGCGAGGGACGCCATGATCTGTGCCAGTTGTTCCTGCAGCAGCGCGGAAGACGCCGCGCGGGACTCAATCAGCAGCGCACAGGCATTGGCGGACAGTTGCTGGACGAAGGCCGGCATCCCGGGTTTGTCCTGCACCGAGCGCAGGCTGCGGCGGTCCAGCAGCTCCACGGCGGACACCGGTTGGCTTTTCAGCACGGTTACCGCGTTGCAGCAGGTTTCCACATCCGGGAAGACGATCAGCGCCGAGGCTTTGTGCGGGTGGTCGATCACCGTGTCGTAGGTCACCGCGCTGATAAAACCCAGGGTGCCTTCGGAGCCCACCAGCAGGTGGCTGAGGATGTCCAGCGGCTCATCGAAATCCACCAGGGCATTGAGGGACAGGCCGGTGGTGTTTTTCAGCCGGTACTTGTGGCGGATCTTCGCCGCCAGTTCACTGTTGGCGCGGGTCTCGCGGCCGAGGCTGGCTAGGCGTTCGAGCAACTCGCCATGGCTGCTGCGAAAGGCCGCGACGCTGGCGGCGTCTTCGGTGTCCAGGCGAGTGCCGTCGGCCAGTACCAGGCGCAGGCCGGCCAGGGTGTGGTAGGTGTTTTGCGCGGTGCCGCAGCACATGCCACTGGCATTGTTGGCGACGATGCCGCCGATCTTGCAGGCGTTGATCGAGGCCGGATCGGGGCCGATCTTGCGTCCGAACGGCGCCAGCCAGGCGTTGGCCTGGGCGCCGATCACCCCCGGTTGCAGGCGGATCTGCTGGCCCTGGTCGCGGATCTCGCGGCCATTCCAGTTATCGCCGAGCACCAGCAGCACCGAATCGCTGATGGCCTGCCCCGACAGGCTGGTACCGGCGGCGCGGAAGGTCACCGGTACGCGGTCGCGCTGGGCCAGCTTGAGCAGGGCCACCACTTCGTCTTCGGACTCGACGCGGATCACCAGTTGCGGAATCAGCCGATAAAAACTCGCATCGGTGCCGAAGGCCAGGGTGGAGAGCGGGTCGTCGAAACGCCGCTCCTGGGGGATCAGTTGTTGGGCATCACGTAGAAAAGCCGCCGGTAGACTCATTGGTCCTCCAGAATCAGCACCACCAGGTCTTTCGGGCCGTGGGCGCCGTACGCCAGGACCTGCTCGATATCGGCGGTCTTCGACGGGCCGGACACCAGCAGCGCGTTGGTCGGCATGCCCTGGGCCCAGGCGTATTCCTGCTGGACCTGATAGAAGTTGTCGCGGATCTCGCTGGCCTTGAGCAGGGCGAAATGCACCGGCGGCACCAGGCTCATCAGCCGCGGTTCTTCGCGGGTCGGCCAGAGGATCAGGCTGCCGGTGGCGGCGATGGCACCGAGGGTAGTGGTGAGGCTGGCCGGGGTGTCGTTGAACAGCTCGGCTTTCCATTCCTCGACGGGCCGATCGTAGGCCTTCAACGTCGGCAGCCCGGGATGCTCGGCCCAGTATTGGCTGACGCGCTGGCCGTGGGGCGTGGTCGGTGCGATCAGCAGGCTCGGCAACTGGCGTTCGCCCAGCAGGCGGGCGAGCAGCGCCGGCCAGTCCTGGCCGGTGGTCTGATGAATCTCGGTGTGCACCGCTTCCATCTGCTTGCGCAGCTGCGGGATGCGTTGTTCCGGTGCGTAGGTATAAGGCTCGGTGACCAGGGCCTCATCGAAGTTATCCACAATCGGTGTGGTGCCGGTCAGGCTGCTGCGCAGCTTGCCGAGGATGTTCTGTTTGGCGCTCATCGACGTTCTCCCTGTTTGGCCAGATGCTCGCGGGCCAGGTCGTGCAAGGACCGGGCGGCGGGTTTCGGTGCGCTGTGGTTTTGCGTCCAGGGGCCGACGTTGCTCGGGGTCAGCGCGCGCAGGCGGGTGGCCGCCAGGCTGAACAGGCGATACAGGGTCGGCGAACTGTTGAGCCTGGCCCAGGCGTTCCAGATAAAACGTTCCTTGCGCGAGTACTTGCTGCCCTGGCCGCGCATCACCTGATGGGGGCTGTCCGGAGCCTTGACGTTCTCTTCGCGCAGGCGACGCAACAGGCTCGGGATCGGGATCTTCACCGGACACACTTCACCGCAGGCGCCACACAACGAAGACGCGCTCGGGTGGTCCGGCACCTTGGCCAGGCCGACCATGTGCGGGGTGATGATCTTGCCGATGGGGCCGGGGTAGACCTCGCCGTAGGCGTGGCCGCCGATGCGGGTGTAGACCGGGCAATGGTTCATGCAAGCGCCGCAGCGGATGCAGTTCAGGGTCTGGCGCAATTCGCTGTCGGCGAAGGCCTGGCTGCGACCGTTGTCGAGCAGCACCAGGTGCACTTGCTGCGGGCCGTCCAGCTCATGCTCCTTGCGCGGGCCGGAGATCATGTTGACGTAGGTGGTGATCGGCTGGCCCAGCGCCGAGCGGGTCAGCAGCGACAGCAGCGGCACCACGTCGCGCAGGTTCTCGACGACTTTCTCGATGCCGGTGACGGCGATGTGCACGGGCGGCACCGTGGTCGACATGCGTCCGTTGCCTTCGTTTTCCACCAGCAGCAGGGTGCCGGTCTCGGCCACGGCGAAGTTGACGCCGGAGACGCCGATGTCCGCTTCGAAGAATTTCTGCCGCAGGACCCTGCGGCCGATCTGAATGAGTTGGTCAACGTCCTTGGTGTACTCCACGCCGAGTTTGTCGTGGAACAAGGACGCGACCTGACCGGCGTTCTTGTGGATCGCCGGCATGATTATGTGTGAAGGCTTCTCGTGGTCGAGCTGGACGATGAACTCGCCCATGTCCGACTCAAGGCATTCAATGCCTTGTTCAGCGAGGACATGGTTCATCTCCATCTCTTCGCTGACCATCGATTTGCCCTTGATCACTTGCCGCGCCTCGTGAGCCCGGATGATCGAGAGGACGATGCCATTGGCCTCGTCCACCGTTTCCGCCCAGTGCACTGTCACACCGTTGCGGGTCAGGTTCTGTTCAAGCTGCTCGAGCAGGTCGGGCAGCTTGGATAACGCACGGGCCTTGATCGCATTGCCCAGGGCCCGCAGGTGTTCGCGCTCGTGGGCATCGCTGAACGACGCCGCACGTTTGGCCATGAGGGAATCCATGGCGCTGCGAAAGTTGTTTCGCAGTTGTCGGTCGCCCAGGGCCTGGTGGGCCCGGGTGCGAAAATCGTCCGACACGGTCAGGGTCGGAATAAGCTCCGGGGCGCTCATGCGGCACCTCCGGTACGCTGCCAGAGGAAGCTGGCCAGGTGTTGGCCGCGCAGCGCTTCCCGTTGTTTCTCCAGCGAACCGTTGATGTTCATCAAGCAGCCGCAGTCGGCGCTCAGCACCTGGTGGGCGCCGGATTCCTTCAGCGCGCGGGTCTTGTCCGCGACCATCGCTCCGGAGATGTCCGGCATTCGGACGCTGAAAGTCCCGCCAAAGCCACAGCATTCGCTTTCGTGGTCGTGCTCTACCCGTTCCACGTTGCCCAGTTGTGCCAGCAGCTCACGACCGTGCAGGTGGGTGTTCATCTCGCGCCGTGCCGAGCAGGAAGTGTGCAGCGCCACCTTGATCGGCTCGCCACTGTCCTTGAACTGCACCTTGCATACGTGCAACAGGAACTCCGCCAGCTCGTAGGTGCGTTCGGCCAGGGCCTGCACCTGCTTCAAGGTTTGCGGTTCGTCCTTGAACAAGTCCGCGTAGTGCTCGCGCAGCATGCCCGCGCAGGAACCCGACGGCACCACCACCGGATAGTCGCCGGCGAACAGCGCCAGTTGCGAGCGGGCCACTGTGCGCGCCTGCTCGGTGTAACCCGAGGTGTAGGCCGGTTGTCCGCAGCAGCTTTGCCCTTGCGGGTACTCCACGCGAATGCCTTCGCGTTCGAGCAAGTGAATCGCATCCATCCCGGCTTCGGGATAGAACAGGTCGACCACACAGGTGCCGAACAGGTAGACCCGCGACGGTTTCTCGCTGGGGTACTGGCGCGGTTCGGCCAAGGGCGGTGCGACACGGGTCGCGTTAGGCACGGCGTTGTAAAAAAGCTCGCTCATCAGGCGTGTCTCCGGGTGGTCCCGGTTATCCGTCTGCGGCGGCTGCTGAATATAGAGAGACAAGCTTTCAGCAGCCTTGCAGACCGGGTTGTGAGTTGCAGGCACCGGGTGGGTGCTCCGGCGCCGGTTCTTTCGGTGTCGCGATCAGTGCACCAGCATGCCGGTGAACCAGTAGGCCTGGGCCAGGGTGATCAGGCCGACGATGGTGGCAAAGAATAGGCTGTGCTTGAGGGTGAAGCGGAACAGGTCCGATTCCTTGCCTACCAGGCCGGTGGCGGCGCAGGCCACGGCGATCGATTGTGGCGAGATCATCTTGCCGGTCACGCCGCCGCTGGTGTTGGCCGCTACCAGCAGGGTGTCGTTGACGCCGATCTGGTGCGCGGTGGTGGCTTGCAGCGAGCTGAACAGGGCGTTGGACGAAGTGTCCGAACCGGTCAGGAACACCCCCAACCAGCCGAGGAACGGCGAGAAGAACGGGAACGCCGCGCCGGTGCCGGCCAGCACCAGGGCCATGGTCGAGGACATGCCGGAGTAGTTGGTGACAAAGGCGAAGGCCAGCACCATGCCGATGGACAGGATTGGCCAGCGCAGTTCGTAGAAGGTCTCTTTCAAAGTGGTCAGACCAGTTTTGAAATTGATCTTCAGTACCAGCATCGAGATCAGCGCGGAGAAGAAAATCGCTGTGCCGGTGGCGGAAATCGGGTCGAGCTTGAACACCGCCGGAATCGCCGTTGGGGTGGCGACGATCGGCGCGCTCTTGATCACCAGCTGATCCAGGTGCGGAATCGCGAAGTTGAATACCCAGCTGTACATCGAGCCGCCGGCGGCGAACATCGCCTTGAACGGCTTGAGCGTCCAGATAGTGACCAGCACGGTGAGAATCAGGAATGGCGACCAGGCCTTGAAGATTTCACCGAAGCTGTAGGGCGAAGGCTGAGTGGTGCGCGGCTGGCCGAAACCGCCGTTGCGCACGGCCGCGGCGCCGACGCTGGCGGTGGCCGCGGCGAACGAACGCTTGGGTTGCCAGACCTTGAGGAACAGCGTCAGGGAAACCAGGCTGGCCAGGGCCGAGGTGATGTCCGGCAGCTCCGGGCCGATGAAGTTCGAGGTGAAGTACTGGGTCACGGCAAAGCTCAGGCCGGCCACCAGCGCCGCGGGCCAGGTCTCTTTGACGCCACGCAGGCCGTCCATCATGAACACCAGCCAGAACGGCACGAACAGCGACAGCAGCGGCAGTTGGCGGCCGGTCATGGCGCCGATCTTGAACGCGTCGATGCCGGTTACCTGGCCAGCCACGATGATCGGGATGCCCAGGGCGCCAAAGGCCACCGGGGCAGTGTTGGCGATCAGGCACAGGCCGGCGGCGTACAGCGGATTGAATCCCAGGCCTACCAGCAGCGCGGCGGTAATGGCGACCGGCGCGCCGAACCCGGCGGCACCTTCGAGAAAGGCCCCGAAGCAGAAACCGATCAGCAGCACCTGCAGGCGCTGGTCGTCGGTGATCGACAGCACGGAGCTGCGGATGACCTCGAACTGGCCGCTCTTGACCGTCAGTTTGTAGAGGAACACGGCGGCGACGATGATCCAGGCGATGGGCCACAGACCGTAGGCAAATCCATAGCCAGCGGCGGCAAGCGCCATGTCGGCGGGCATCTGGAAGGCGAAGATCGCCACCAGAATCGATAGCGCCAGGGTGATGCTGCCGGCAACGTGTCCTTTGAGGCGGAACACGGCCAGAGCCAGGAAGAAGAAGACGATCGGGATGACGGCGGCGAGGGCGGACAGGCCGAGGCTGCCGAGCGGGCTGTAAAGCTGTTGCCAGGTTTGCATATGGGGTGGCCCCTAATTGTTGTTGGTCAGGCACTGGTCAGCGTATTTGGTTAATTGGTAAGACCAATTTACAATCGCTGTTGGCTAGGGTAAAAGCCTTGTGAGCGGTGTGTCAATTTGCCGCCCTAAAACTTTTGTCGAAGGTGCGGTGCAGATGGCATCTGATCCGCTCGCCGACATGCGTTCTGATAGGTGCTGGCGGGGCCCCGATAGGCCAGAATAGAGAGCCCGGCGCGCGGTCGGGATCGTGGAGAGTGAGTTATGGGGTTTGATCAGATCCGTCAGCGCCGTTTGTCTGACGATATTGTCGAGCGGCTCGAGGGGATGATCCTCGAGGGCACGCTGAAGTCCGGTGAGCGCCTGCCGGCAGAGCGTGCGTTGGCGGAACAGTTCGGTGTCTCGCGACCGTCGTTGCGCGAGGCGATCCAGAAACTCACGGCCAAGGGCTTGCTGGTCAGTCGCCAGGGCGGCGGTAACTATGTAGTGGAGTCGCTGGGCTCGACCTTCAGCGATCCGCTGCTGCAGTTGTTGGAAAGCAACCCTGAAGCCCAGCGTGACTTGCTGGAGTTTCGCCACACCCTGGAAGCCTCATGTGCCTATTACGCAGCATTGCGTGCCACCGAGGTGGATCGTGAACGGCTCACCGCGGCCTTCGAGGAGCTGCAGGATTGCTATTCCCGGGCCGGGGATGTGAGCCGGGCGGAAGAGGGGGCGGCAGACGCGCAATTTCACCTGGCGATTGCCGAGGCCAGCCACAACGCCGTGTTGCTACACACCATTCGCGGGCTGTTCGATCTGCTCAAGCGCAACGTGGTGACCAACATTGGCGGCATGTACAAGCAGCGCACCGAAACCCGCGACATGCTGATCAGCCAGCACCGCGATCTGTACCAGGCGATTATCGAAGGACGTGCCGAGCAGGCGCGCGAAGTCTCCAGCCGGCACATTCTGTATGTGCAGGAAGTGCTGGAAGAGGTGCGTCAGGAAGTGCAGCGCGTGGCCCGGGCGGAGCGGCGCAAGGGGATTTAGTTGGGAGATTCATCGCTGGCCAGCTCGCTCCTGGTAGGAACGAGCTGGCTCGCGATCATGGCATCAAGGTAGAAGGGCGTTACTCTTCCTTGCCCTTGTTGCGCACCGCGCGATGCAGCTCACGATCGGAGTCGCGCTCGCGTTCGGTATGACGCTTGTCGTATTCCTTCTTGCCCTTGCCGAGTGCGATCTCGCACTTGACCATGTGCTTGCTCCAGTAGAGCGACAGGCACACGCAGGCATAACCCTTCTGCTGCACGGCAGCGAACAGCTTCTCCAGCTCGCGCTTGTTGAGCAGCAGTTTGCGCGAACGCACGGGGTCGGCGATCACATGGGTGCTGGCGGTGGTCAGTGGCGTGAAGTGGCTGCCCAGCAGCCAGGCTTCGCCGTCCTTGAGCAGCACGTAACTGTCGACCAGTTGTGCCTTGCCCGCACGCAGACTCTTTACTTCCCAGCCGGCCAGGACCATGCCAGCCTCGAACCGATGTTCGATGAAGTAATCGTGACGCGCCTTTTTATTTTGCGCGATGGTCCCTGTTGGGTGTTTCTTCTGTTTAGCCATAGGGGCGGCATTATAGGCAGTTGCACGCGTGTCGGCTACGGTGAAGCTGCGTGCTTGAGCAGGTTGAGTGAATCCCGGACAATGCGCCCTCTTTTTTCTCGGTTGGGCGCGTTTTTGATGTCGACGGACAAGGTTTCTGTCCACGGCGGCTGGGCCAGTCGCTGGGTTTTCATACTCGCTGCGACTGGTTCTGCCGTGGGCCTGGGAAGTATCTGGAAATTCCCATATATGGTCGGCGTCTACGGTGGCGGCGCCTTTGTCCTGGTATTTCTCGCCTGCATCGCGCTGATCGGTGTGCCGGTGATGCTGGCGGAAACCCTGATCGGCCGTCGCGCCCGGCAAAGCCCGGCCAATGCCTTGAAGGCGCTGGCCCTGGAGGCCGGGCATTCGGCCAAGTGGTCCTGGGGCGCGTTCGCCGGGATGATCACGGCCTTGTTGATTCTTTCCTTCTACAGCGTCGTGGGTGGTTGGTCGCTGGACTACATCATCGATATGGGCCGTGGTGATTTCCAGGGCGTGACGGCGGATCAGGTCGGCGCCTATTTCGGCACGGTGATTGCCGACCCCTGGCGGCTGACGCTGTGGCACACGCTGTTCATGCTGTTGTCGGCGGCGGTCATCGCCAAGGGCGTGGTGGCCGGGCTTGAGCGCAGCCTGCGGATCATGATGCCGCTGTTGTTCGTGATGCTGCTGATCCTGCTGGGTTACAGCCTGACCACCGGGCATTTCATGGAAGGCGTGCATTTCATGTTCGACTTCAGCACCGACAAGCTGCTCGACGGCCTGTTGCCGGCCATGGGGCATGCGTTCTTTTCCCTGAGCGTCGGCGTCGGTTCCATCATGATCTACGGCGCTTACATGCCGAAGCATTCGTCCATTTCCGGCACTATTGTCGGCGTGGCGCTGCTGGACACCTTCGTTTCGCTGCTGGCGGGACTGGCGCTGTTCCCGATCGTGTTTGCCGCGGGGTTGAACCCGAGTGAAGGTCCGGGGCTGATGTTTGTCAGTTTGCCTTTTGCCTTTGGTAATGTGGCGTTCGGCCAGCTGATGGGCGTGGTGTTTTTTGTCCTGGTGGCCATTGCCGCCTGGAGCTCGGCGATCTCGCTGCTGGAGCCGATGGTGGCTTACCTGGTGGAGCGGACTCGAATCCGTCGCGGCTGGGTGACATTCTGGCTAGCGTTTACCTGCTGGTTCGTCGGATTGGGAACGGTGTTCTCCTTCAATATCTGGCAGCAGGCCAAGTTTTTCGTGAACGAAGGCGGGGCTTTCCACCTCTACCAATGGGGGGCGGCGGGTGGTCTGGATTTCTTCGGGGTGATCGATTTCTTCACCTCGCGGATCATGTTGCCCTTGGGTGGCCTCTGCTTTGTGGTGTTCGCGGGTTGGGTAATGGGGCGCGAGGCGGTTCGTGATGAGCTGTCGATCCGCAGTCCGCTGCTTTTTGCCCTGACCCTGTTTTTGATGCGCTATGTGGCGCCCATCGGCATTCTTATAGTGTTTGCCGCCCAGTTGTGGAAATGACGCTGACATGACGACACATATTCAACGCTCGGCCCTGTTGCCTTATCCGGCGCAGTTTTTGTACGACCTGGTCAATGACGTGGCGCGCTACCCGGAGTTTTTACCCTGGTGCTCGTCGGCCGAGGTGCTGGAGAGCAGCGAGGTGCAGATGCGCGCCAGCCTGGCCGTTGCCAAGGGCGGGCTCAGCCAGCATTTCGTGACGCGCAATACCCTGGTGCCGGGCCAGTCGATCGAGATGAACCTGGAGGAAGGGCCGTTCAACCAGTTGCACGGCGTGTGGATTTTCAAGCCGCTGGGCGAGAAGGCCTGCAAGATCAGCCTGGATTTGTCGTTCGACTACGCCGGTCCACTGGTTCGCGCGACCTTGGGGCCTTTGTTCAACCAGGCGGCCAATACCCTGGTCGATGCGTTTTGTCAGCGGGCCAAGCAGTTGCATGCTTGAGCCCATGATCGAAGTCGAGGTGGTGTATGCCGCGGTCGACCGGCAGGTATTGCTCAGTGTTGCGGTGCCAACGGGGACTACTGTTCGTGCGGCAGTGAAAGGCTGTGGGATAGGCGCGCAATTTCCAGAATTGGATCTGGACAATTGTCCGCTGGGGATCTTTGGCAAAGCGGTTGCGGACCCAGGGAAGCAGCCGGTTCGGGCGGACGATCGCATCGAAATCTACCGCCCGCTGCTGGCTGACCCTAAAGAGGTCCGACGTCTGCGCGCGGCAAAGGCGGCGCAGGCCCGGGCTCGTAATTCAGAGTCCTGAGCAAATCGACAGGCAACAAAAAGCCCGGACTCGCCGGGCTTTTTTATTCCACCACAAATTATTGCGGCGAGGTGTCCAGAGGTTCTGGTGTTGGCACCGGAACGGTCTCGACGTTGTCGACGTCCTTCTGGATCTGATCGAGCAGAGAGCCAGGCTTGGCCGGTTTTTCCGGTTTTGGCTGTTCGGCGTTTTCAGTAGGGGCGGTCACGGTAGTGCCGCTGTCCTTGCCCAGGATGGCTTCGTCGCGGCTTACGCCAGGCATGAAGTCACCGGAAAGGCTGACCAGTTGGTCGTTACCGTTGAAGATAACGCTGACGCGCTCCTGCTGGCGTTCACCGCCACCTGGTTGCAGGCTGTACAGATAATCCCAGCGATCGGCGTGGAACGTGTCGGTCAACAGAGGGTTGCCCATGATAAACCGTACTTGCCGGCGGGTCATTCCCGGGCGTAACTGGTCTATCATGTCCTGCGTGACGACATTGCCCTGCTGGATGTCGATTTTGTAAACCCCGGGGAATGAACAACCGGCGAGTGCGAGCAGTCCCACGAAGGTGAAACTGGTTAGCAAGAGCTTGGTGTTTTGCATCGGTGGGCGACTTCCACTATCTTGGCTGGGACAACGTAAACCCCGATCATACCCGCATTAAGAGAAGCTGCGAAGCAGCATCCGCGAGAAAGCTGACCATGGTTGAAAATAGCGAACTACGTAAAGCCGGCCTTAAAGTGACTCTGCCACGGGTCAAAATTCTACAAATGCTCGATTCCGCCGAGCAGCGACACATGAGCGCCGAGGATGTTTACAAGGCGCTGATGGAAGCTGGCGAGGATGTCGGTCTGGCCACGGTTTACCGTGTTCTGACCCAGTTTGAAGCAGCAGGCCTTGTGGTACGCCACAACTTTGATGGCGGTCATGCGGTATTCGAACTGGCTGACGGCGGTCACCACGACCACATGGTCAACGTGGATTCCGGTGAGGTGATCGAATTCTTCGACGAAGAAATCGAGAAGCTTCAGAAGGCGATTGTCGAGAAGCATGGCTTCGAGTTGGTGGATCACAACTTGGTGCTGTACGTACGCACGAAGAAATAAGCATGTCGCGCGGACATAGTCCGCGAAACGATCGAAGGCGACCCAAGGGTCGCCTTCGTGCTTTCTGCTCTTTATTAAAGTGGCAGGGACTCAAGCCTTGGCGGTAACCACCATTTTTTTCGCGTGGGCCAGCGACTCCTTGGTCAGGTCGATGCCGCCCAGCATCCGCGCTACCTCTTCGATCCGCTCGGTCTTGCCCAGTTTGGAAACCGCGGTGTGAGTCGCATCGCTGCCGCGCACCTTGTGCACAAAAAGATGTTGATGGCCCTGGGCTGCCACCTGCGGCAGGTGGGTGACCGTCAATACCTGGCCGCGCTCGCCGAGGCGACGTAGCAGTTGGCCGACGATCTCCGCGGTCGGGCCGCCGATGCCGACGTCCACTTCGTCGAATACCAGGGTCGGGACACGAGAGGTCTGCGCGGTAATCACCTGGATTGCCAGGCTGATCCGCGACAGTTCGCCCCCGGATGCGACTTTAGCCAGGGCCTTGAGCGGCTGGCCGGGGTTGGCGCTGACCAGCAGCTCGACCTGCTCGAGGCCGTTGGGCTGCAGTTCATCGCCGCTGTTGGCGTGCAGTTCGATGGTGAAGCGGCCGCCAGGCATGCCCAGGCGCTGGATTTCCTGTTCGACGGCACTGGCCAGGCTGGTTGCGGCCTGCTGGCGCAGCTCGCTCAGCTCCCTGGCTTTTTCGTGATAGTGCCGGGCAAAGGATTTCAGCTCATCGCCCAGGCGCTCAATGGATTCGTCATTGGCATCCAGGGTTTCGATTTCCTCCAGCAGCTTCTGCTGCATGGCCGCCACCTCGGTGGGCTGGATCCGGTGTTTGCGGGCCAGGGTATAGATGGCATCCAGCCGCTCCTCCAACTGTTGCAGGCGCGCCGGGTCCGCGTCGAAGTGGTCGACGAAGCGGTTCAGTTCGCCGACGGCTTCTTCGACCTGGATCTGCGCGCTGGCCAGCAGGTTGGTGGCTTCCGCCAGGGCGCCGGAGGTGTTGCCGATGCTCGACAGGCGATTGAGGCTCGCTGTCAGGGCGCTGAGGACGTTGCCCGAATCACTTTCGCTGCAATGCTCGACGACCTGCCGGCAGATGCCCAGCAGGCTTTCGGCATTGGTCAGGTTCTTGTGTTCGAGTTCCAGTTGCTCGAGTTCGTTTTCGCCCAGGGCGAGGTTCTCCAGTTCCTCCAGCTGATAGCTGAGGAGCTGGTGGCGAGCCCGCTGCTCGTCCCCGGAATTGGACAGGCGCTCCAGTTCCTGACGGGTCTGGCGCCAGCGCTGGGCTGCCAGCGATACCTGGCGGGCCAGGTCGGTGGCGCCGGCGTATTCGTCGAGCAGGCGGCGGTGGGTATCGGTTTTCAGCAGCGACTGGTGTTCATGCTGGCTGTGGATGTCGATCAGCAGTTCGCCGAGAGCCTTGAGGTCGCCTAGCGGGCAGGGGGAGCCATTGATGTAGCCACGGGAACGGCCTTCGGCGGTGATGACCCGGCGCAGGATGCATGGGCTGTCGTTGTCCAGGTCGCGTTCGGCGAGCCAGGCGCGGGCCTCGGGAATATCTTCCAGGTCGAAGGTGGCGAGAATGTCGGCCTTGTCGGCACCTGGGCGTACTACGCCACTGTCGGCGCGATCACCCAGGGTCAGCCCCAGGGCGTCGAGCATGATCGATTTGCCGGCGCCGGTTTCACCCGTGATGACGCTCATCCCGCGATCCAGTTCCAGATCGAGATGTTCAACGATGGCGTAGTTGTGTACGGACAGGTGCACCAGCATAAAGGCCGCTCCCAGGCTTTAGGTCTGGTTATTTATACAGTGTTTTGTTTTCGACTGACAATGCCCGTCCTTAGCTTGATTCGCTTGCTTGGCGGATTTTTTTATCGCGCGCGGGAATGATTGGTGGCCGGCGTTAGGGAGCGCCCAATGATTTTTGCCGAGGGCGCGGCCCTTGAACCTGGAAAATGCGACCCCATATACCGGGGCAGAAGCGTGAGTTGAGCTCGCGGACGATATTGAAAGGAGAATTTTATGGCTGACGAACAGACGCTAGATACGCAAAATCTCGACGCCAATCAGGCCCCCGAGGCCTCGGGCGAAGATCTGGCGGCTCGTGTGCAAGTGCTCGAAGAGCAGTTGGCTGGCGCTCAGGATCAGGCATTGCGTGTCGCAGCCGATCTGCAGAACGTCCGCCGCCGTGCCGAGCAGGATGTAGAAAAAGCTCACAAATTCGCCCTTGAGCGTTTTGCTGGCGACCTGCTGCCAGTGATCGACAGTCTCGAGCGCGGTCTTGAGTTGTCCAGCCCGGACGACGAAAGCATTCGCCCGATGCGTGAAGGTATCGAACTGACCCTGAAGATGTTCCAGGACACCCTGAAGCGTTATCAGCTGGAAGCGATCGATCCGCATGGCGAACCGTTCAACGCTGAACAGCACCAGGCGATGGCCATGCAGGAAAGTGCTGACGTCGAGCCGAACAGCGTTCTCAAGGTGTTCCAGAAGGGCTATCAGCTCAACGGTCGCCTGCTGCGCCCGGCCATGGTCGTGGTCAGCAAGGCACCCGCACCGGTTTCGCCTTCGATTGACGAGAAGGCTTGAAATCGCGCGCAGGGCCCCCATTTATAGGTCAAGCGTTTAAGTGCTACCGCAGTCGGCCACCACTGCTGCGGCAACAAAATCTAAAGTTTCGGGAGAGTTAACATGGGCAAAATTATCGGTATCGACTTGGGGACTACCAACTCCTGCGTCTCCATTCTTGAAAACGGCAACGTAAAAGTTATCGAAAACGCTGAAGGCGCGCGTACCACGCCGTCCATCATCGCTTACGCCAACGATGGCGAAATCCTGGTTGGCCAGTCGGCCAAGCGTCAGGCCGTGACCAACCCGCACAACACCCTGTACGCGGTGAAGCGTCTGATCGGTCGCCGTTTCGACGAAGAAGTTGTACAGAAAGATATCCAGATGGTCCCTTACAAGATCGTCAAGGCTGACAACAACGACGCCTGGGTTGAAGTGAACGGCCAGAAAATGGCTCCGCCACAGATCTCGGCTGAAATCCTCAAGAAAATGAAGAAGACCGCCGAAGACTACCTCGGCGAGGCCGTGACCGAAGCGGTGATCACCGTTCCGGCCTACTTCAACGACAGCCAGCGCCAGGCGACCAAAGACGCCGGCCGCATCGCGGGCCTGGATGTAAAACGTATCATCAACGAACCTACCGCGGCCGCTCTGGCTTACGGCATGGACAAGGCCAAGGGCGATCACACCGTGATCGTTTATGACCTGGGTGGCGGTACCTTCGACGTATCCGTGATCGAAATCGCTGAAGTCGATGGCGAGCACCAGTTCGAAGTACTGGCAACCAACGGTGACACCTTCCTCGGTGGTGAAGACTTCGACATCCGTCTGATCGACTACCTCGTGGACGAGTTCAAGAAAGAAAGCGGCATGAACCTCAAGGGTGACCCGCTGGCCATGCAGCGCCTGAAAGAAGCCGCTGAAAAAGCCAAGATCGAGCTGTCCTCGAGCCAGCAGACCGACGTCAACCTGCCGTACATCACTGCAGATGCCACCGGTCCTAAGCACCTGAACGTGAAGATCTCCCGCGCCAAGCTGGAATCGCTGGTCGAAGACCTGGTTCAGCGCACCATCGAACCTTGCCGCATCGCCATGAAAGACGCTGGTATCGACGTCAGCAAGATCGACGACGTGATCCTGGTTGGCGGTCAGACCCGCATGCCGCTGGTGCAGAAGCTGGTGACCGATTTCTTCGGTAAAGAAGCACGCAAGGACGTGAACCCGGACGAAGCCGTTGCCATGGGTGCTGCCATCCAGGGCGCGGTACTGGCCGGTGACGTGAAAGACGTACTGCTGCTGGACGTCAGTCCGCTGACCCTGGGTATCGAAACCATGGGTGGCGTGATGACCGCGCTGATCGAGAAAAACACCACGATTCCTACCAAGAAATCGCAAGTGTTCTCGACTGCCGACGACAACCAGGGCGCAGTGACCATTCACGTGCTGCAGGGCGAGCGTAAGCAAGCCGCGCAGAACAAGTCCCTGGGCAAGTTCGACCTGGCCGAGATTCCACCAGCTCCACGTGGCGTGCCGCAAATCGAAGTGACCTTCGATATCGACGCCAACGGCATCCTGCACGTAGGTGCGAAAGACAAGGCGACCGGCAAGACCCAGTCGATCGTGATCAAGGCCAACTCCGGTCTTTCTGAGGAAGAAATTCAGCAGATGGTTCGTGATGCTGAAGTCAACGCCGAAGAAGACCGCAAGTTCGAAGAGCTGGCCAGCGCGCGCAACCAAGGCGATGCCCTGGTTCACTCGACTCGCAAGATGATCGCTGATGCGGGCGACAAAGTGACTGCTGAAGAGAAGGCTGCGATCGAAGCTGCTGTGGTTGCCCTTGAAGCCGCTATCAAAGGCGACGACAAGGCTGCCATCGACGCGAAGGTCGAAGAGCTGTCGAAAGTGTCCGCTCCGGTCGCTCAGAAGATGTACGCCGAGCAGGCTCAGCCGGCAGAAGGCGCAGCTTCGCAGGGTGAATCGGCCGAGAAAGCCGACGACGTCGTCGACGCTGAGTTCGAAGAAGTAAAAGACCACAAGTAAGACTGCTTGTTGGTCGGCCGGTTGACTGCCTTTGTGCGGTGACTGGTAGGATGTCGCCGCGCGGGAGCTTGCTCCCGCGTTGGCGTGTCTGGAGCAAGCGAATTTTTTACGGCGTGCGGCTCTTTTCGCGCGCTGGCGGTACGGTCGGAAATGCTCCTGCTTTCCGTTCGGGATTACCGCAGTTGTCGGCCAGTCTGTTGGTCGTCTATCCAAGACCAGGATCGTTGAATTGACGTGAGTTGGGTCCGGGCCTGTATTGGGGCTCAACGAGTTTGACGAGGCTCAGGAGAGCGTTGTCGAACGTCCTTAAGAGTGCGAAGACTTATGGCAAAGCGTGACTATTACGAAGTATTGGGTGTGGAGCGAGGCTCGAGCGAAGCCGACCTGAAAAAGGCTTACCGCCGCCTGGCGATGAAGCACCACCCGGACCGTAATCCCGGCGACAAAGCGTCGGAAGATATGTTCAAGGAGGCCAACGAGGCCTACGAAGTATTGTCTGACTCGAGCAAGCGCGCGGCTTATGACCAATATGGTCATGCCGGTGTCGATCCGAGCATGGGTGGCGGTGGCGCCGGTTTCGGTGGCCAGAATTTCTCCGACATCTTTGGCGATGTCTTCAGTGATTTCTTTGGTGGCGGTCGTGGCGGCTCCCGTGGCGGGGCTCAGCGTGGCAGCGACTTGCGCTACACCCTGGAGCTGAACCTGGAAGAGGCGGTGCGCGGCACCACCGTGAATATCCGCGTTCCGACGCTGGTCAACTGCAAGCCTTGCGACGGCTCGGGCGCCAAGAAAGGCTCCTCGCCTGTGACCTGCCCGACCTGTGGCGGTATCGGCCAGGTGCGCATGCAGCAGGGCTTCTTCTCGGTGCAGCAGACCTGCCCGCGTTGCCATGGCCAGGGCAAGATCATTTCCGATCCGTGCGATTCCTGTCATGGCGAAGGTCGCGTCGAAGAGTACAAGACACTGTCGGTGAAAGTGCCGGCGGGTGTCGATACCGGCGACCGCATTCGTCTGTCCGGCGAAGGAGAGGCGGGGACCCAGGGCGGCCCTACGGGCGACCTGTATGTGGTGATCAATGTGCGTGAGCACTCGATCTTCCAGCGCGACGGCAAGCACTTGTTCTGTGAAGTGCCTATCAGCTTCGTTGACGCGGCGCTGGGCGGCGAGCTGGAAATCCCGACGCTGGATGGCCGGGTCAAGCTGAAGATCCCTGAGGGCACCCAGACCGGCAAGCAGTTCCGTGTGCGCGGCAAGGGTGTGGCTCCGGTGCGTGGTGGCGGTGCTGGCGACTTGATGTGCCGGGTTGCGGTGGAAACGCCGGTGAACCTGAGTCGTCGTCAGCGTGAATTGCTCGAAGAGTTGCGTGGTTCCCTGGCGGACGACAATACCCACTCGCCGAAAACCACTGGCTGGTTCGAAGGCGTGAAGCGCTTCTTCGGCGACCTGTAAGGAGCGAAGCATGCGACGTATAGCTGTAATGGGCGCCGCAGGGCGCATGGGTAAGAACCTGGTGGAGGCCGTGCAACAGCGCTCGCCGCTCTCCGGGCTTACCGCGGCGATCGTGCGGCCTGGCAGTTCGTTGGTCGGTGCCGATGCTGGCGAGCTGGCATCGCTGGGGCGCATCGGTGTGCCGATGTCCGACAGCCTGGAAAAGGTTGCCGATGAATTCGATGTGTTGATCGATTTCACACTGCCGGAAGTGATGCTGAAGAACCTGGCGTTCTGCCGCAAGGCAGGCAAGGCCATGGTGATCGGTACCACGGGCTTGGGCGCCAAGGAAAAGCAGGTGCTGGCCGAGGCGGGCAAGGATATTCCGATCGTGTTCGCCGCCAACTTCAGCGTTGGCGTCAATCTGTCGCTGAAGCTGCTCGACATGGCGGCCCGTGTGCTGGGCGATGATGCAGACATCGAAATCATCGAAGCGCATCACCGGCACAAGATCGACGCGCCTTCGGGGACTGCCTTACGCATGGGCGAGGTGATTGCCGATGCGCTGGGGCGTGACCTGCAGAAGGTCGCGGTGTATGGCCGTGAAGGCCATACCGGTGCTCGTGGGCGTGAAACCATTGGTTTCGCCACGGTCCGGGGTGGTGATGTGGTGGGCGATCACACGGTGTTGTTCGCTGCTGAGGGCGAGCGTCTGGAGATTACCCACAAGGCTTCCAGTCGCATGACTTTCGCCAAGGGTGCGGTGCGTGCTGCGTTGTGGCTGGACGGTCGTCCGGCGGGTCTTTATGACATGCAGGATGTGCTGGATCTGCGTTGAGATGCATCCAAAACAGGGCTAGGCTTCGCGCTTGAGCCCTGTTTTACCCCGCTAGGCGATGTTCTGTCGCATTCCTCTGCCTTTAAGGCTCTTTAGCGGTGGACCAAAAAAGCCTTTTTCTGTAAGCTACAGCTTTAGTGTGTCCACTAAAAGCGCGCAGAATAATTCGGTGAAGAAGCGGGGTGACGTGTCCATACGTCACTCCGCTTTTTTACAACCTGCGATCGCCCTTTCAGGCTTTATTTACGGGAGGTCTTCTTGACTAAGCCAGCCATACTCGCCCTTGCTGATGGCAGCATTTTTCGCGGCGAAGCCATTGGAGCCGACGGTCAAACCGTTGGTGAGGTGGTGTTTAACACCGCAATGACCGGCTATCAGGAAATCCTTACCGATCCTTCCTACGCCCAACAGATCGTTACCCTGACTTACCCGCATATCGGCAATACCGGCACCACGCCGGAAGACGCCGAGTCCGATCGTGTCTGGTCGGCCGGTCTGGTGATTCGCGACCTGCCACTGGTTGCGAGCAACTGGCGTAACACCCTGTCCCTGTCCGACTACCTGAAAGCCAACAACGTTGTGGCGATCGCTGGTATCGACACCCGTCGCCTGACGCGCATCCTGCGCGAGAAAGGCGCGCAGAACGGCTGCATCATGGCCGGTGACAACATCTCCGACGAAGCGGCGATTGCCGCAGCGCGCGGCTTCCCTGGCCTGAAAGGCATGGATCTGGCGAAGGTCGTCAGCACCAAGGAAAGCTACGAGTGGCGCTCCAGCGTCTGGAGCCTGAAGACCGACAGTCATCCGACCATCGAGGCTTCCGAGCTGCCGTACCACGTGGTTGCCTACGACTACGGCGTCAAGCTGAACATCCTGCGCATGCTGGTCGAGCGCGGTTGCCGCGTGACCGTAGTGCCTGCGCAAACTCCGGCCAGCGACGTCCTGGCACTCAAGCCTGACGGCGTGTTCCTGTCCAACGGCCCTGGCGACCCCGAGCCTTGCGATTACGCCATCCAGGCGATCAAGGACGTGCTGGAAACCGAGATCCCGGTCTTCGGTATCTGCCTGGGCCACCAACTGCTGGCACTGGCCTCCGGCGCCAAGACGGTGAAGATGGGGCACGGCCACCACGGTGCCAACCACCCGGTCCAGGACCTGGACAGCGGTGTAGTGATGATCACCAGCCAGAACCACGGTTTTGCGGTGGACGAAGCCACCCTGCCAGGCAACGTGCGGGCGATCCACAAATCGCTGTTCGACGGTACCTTGCAAGGCATCGAACGTACCGACAAGAGCGCATTCAGCTTCCAGGGCCACCCTGAAGCGAGCCCGGGCCCGAACGATGTGGCGCCGCTGTTCGATCGTTTCATCAACGAGATGGCCAAGCGACGCTGAGTGCTCGCCCCTGAAGGTGGCCCCGGTCTCGGCGGCCCCTTCAGCGCTTCAGAGATTTGATCAAGACGGCTTGCCGACTGACCTGCGGATTTGAGTGACAACCCATGCCAAAACGTACAGACATTAAAAGCATCCTGATTCTCGGCGCTGGCCCGATCGTGATCGGCCAGGCTTGCGAATTCGACTACTCCGGCGCCCAGGCCTGCAAGGCCCTGCGCGAAGAGGGTTACCGGGTCATCCTGGTGAACTCGAACCCGGCGACCATCATGACCGATCCGGCCATGGCCGACGCCACCTACATCGAGCCGATCAAGTGGCAGACCGTTGCCAAGATCATCGAGAAAGAGCGTCCGGACGCTCTGCTTCCGACCATGGGTGGCCAGACTGCGTTGAACTGCGCCCTGGACCTGGAGCGTGAAGGCGTTCTGGAGAAGTTCGGCGTGGAAATGATCGGCGCCAATGCCGACACCATCGACAAGGCCGAAGACCGTTCGCGCTTCGACACCGCGATGAAGGCGATCGGCCTGGAGTGCCCGCGCTCCGGTATCGCCCACAGCATGGACGAGGCCAATGCGGTCCTCGAGAAGCTGGGCTTCCCGTGCATCATCCGCCCGTCCTTCACCATGGGTGGCACCGGTGGTGGCATTGCTTACAACCGTGAAGAGTTCGAAGAAATCTGCGCCCGTGGTCTGGACCTGTCGCCGACCAAGGAACTGCTGATCGACGAATCGCTGATCGGCTGGAAAGAATACGAGATGGAGGTGGTCCGCGATAAGAAGGACAACTGCATCATCGTTTGCTCGATCGAAAACTTCGACCCGATGGGCGTGCACACCGGTGACTCGATCACCGTGGCTCCTGCGCAAACCCTGACCGATAAGGAATACCAGATACTGCGTAACGCCTCCCTGGCGGTACTGCGTGAGATCGGTGTGGAAACCGGTGGCTCCAACGTCCAGTTCGGCATCTGCCCGAACACCGGCCGTATGGTGGTGATCGAGATGAACCCGCGGGTATCCCGTTCTTCGGCCCTGGCTTCGAAAGCCACCGGCTTCCCGATCGCCAAGGTCGCCGCCAAGCTGGCCGTGGGTTACACCCTGGACGAGCTGTCGAACGACATCACCGGTGGCAAGACCCCAGCGTCCTTCGAGCCGTCCATCGACTACGTCGTGACCAAGCTGCCACGCTTCGCCTTCGAAAAATTCGCCAAGGCCGATGCCCGCCTGACCACTCAGATGAAGTCGGTGGGTGAGGTGATGGCCATCGGCCGGACCTTCCAGGAATCCCTGCAGAAAGCACTGCGTGGCCTGGAAGTGGGTGTCTGCGGTCTGGATCCGAAGCTCGACCTGAGCAACCCGGAAAGCATGAACGTGCTCAAGCGCGAGCTGACCGTGCCGGGCGCCGAGCGTATCTGGTACGTGGCTGATGCGTTCCGTGCCGGCATGACCGTCGAGCAGATCTTCGGCATGAACATGATCGACCCTTGGTTCCTGGTGCAGATCGAAGATCTGATCAAGGAAGAGGAGAAGGTCAAGACTCTGGGCCTGTCGGCCATCGACCGCGACCTGATGTTCCGCCTCAAGCGCAAAGGTTTCTCCGACCAGCGTCTGGCCAAGCTGCTGGGCGTGACCGAGAAGAACCTGCGTACCCACCGCCACAAGCTGGAAGTGTTCCCGGTCTACAAGCGCGTCGACACCTGCGCGGCCGAGTTCGCCACCGATACCGCCTACCTGTACTCGACCTATGAGGAAGAGTGCGAGGCTGCACCTTCGGGGCGCGACAAGATCATGATCCTGGGTGGCGGTCCGAACCGTATCGGCCAGGGCATCGAGTTCGACTACTGCTGCGTGCACGCGGCACTGGCGCTGCGTGACGATGGTTACGAAACCATCATGGTCAACTGCAACCCGGAAACCGTTTCCACTGACTACGACACCTCCGATCGCCTGTACTTCGAGCCAGTGACCCTGGAAGACGTACTGGAAATCGTCCGCGTCGAGAAGCCAAAAGGCGTGATTGTCCAGTACGGCGGCCAGACTCCGCTGAAACTGGCGCGTGCCCTGGAAGCGGCCGGCGTGCCGATCATCGGTACCAGTCCTGACGCCATCGACCGTGCCGAAGACCGCGAACGTTTCCAGCAGATGGTCGAGCGCCTGAACCTGCGTCAGCCGCCAAACGCCACCGTGCGCAGCGAAGACGAAGCGATTCGTGCCGCGGCCAAGATCGGCTACCCGCTGGTGGTGCGTCCGTCCTATGTGCTGGGCGGCCGGGCGATGGAAATCGTTTACGAAGAAGAAGAGCTCAAGCGCTACCTGCGTGAAGCGGTACAAGTGTCCAACGACAGTCCGGTGCTGCTGGACCACTTCCTCAACTGCGCCATCGAGATGGACGTGGATGCGGTCTGCGACGGCAAGGATGTGGTGATCGGCGCGATCATGCAGCACATCGAACAGGCTGGTGTGCACTCCGGTGACTCCGCTTGCTCGCTGCCGCCGTACTCGCTGCCTGCGCACATCCAGGACGAGATGCGCGAACAGGTCAAGAAGATGGCCCTGGAGCTGGGTGTGGTCGGACTGATGAACGTGCAGCTGGCCCTGCAGGGTGAGCAGATCTACGTCATCGAAGTGAACCCGCGTGCTTCCCGTACCGTGCCGTTCGTTTCCAAGTGCATCGGTGTCTCCCTGGCGATGATCGCCGCGCGCGTCATGGCGGGTAAGACCCTGAAAGAGCTGGGCTTCACCAAGGAAATCATTCCTAACTTCTACAGCGTCAAGGAAGCGGTGTTCCCGTTCGCCAAATTCCCGGGTGTCGATCCGATCCTCGGCCCAGAGATGAAGTCGACCGGCGAAGTGATGGGTGTCGGTGACACCTTCGGCGAAGCCTTCGCCAAGGCCCAGATGGGCGCTAGCGAAGTGCTGCCGACTGGTGGTACCGCGTTCATCAGCGTGCGTGACGACGACAAGCCGCTGGTTGCGGGTGTGGCTCGTGATCTGATCAACTTGGGCTTCGAAGTGGTCGCTACTGCCGGTACTGCCAAGCTGATCGAGGCGGCAGGCCTGAAGGTGCGCCGTGTGAACAAGGTGACTGAAGGTCGTCCGCACGTGGTCGACATGATCAAGAATGACGAAGTCACGCTGATCATCAACACCACCGAAGGTCGTCAGTCGATCGCTGACTCTTATTCCATTCGTCGTAACGCCTTGCAGCACAAGATCTACTGCACCACCACCATTGCTGCGGGCGAGGCCATCTGTGAGGCGCTCAAGTTCGGTCCGGAAAAGACCGTGCGTCGCTTGCAGGATCTACATGCAGGATTGAAGGCATGAATAAATACCCAATGACCGTCCAGGGTTCCAAGGCCCTGGAAGAAGAGTTGACGTTCCTAAGCAAGGTCGAGCGGCCACGCTTGAGTCAGGCCATCGGTGAGGCTCGAGAACTCGGTGACCTCAAGGAAAACGCTGAATACCATGCTGCCCGCGAGGAGCAGGGAATGGTTGAAGCGCGCATCCGTGATATTGAAGGTCGCCTGCAAAACTCAGTTGTCATCGATGTGACGAGCATTCCTCATACAGGCAAGGTGATTTTCGGCACTACCGTCGAAATCGCCAACGTCGAAACCGATGAGAGCGTCACTTACCAGATCGTTGGTGAGGATGAGGCTGATATCAAGCTCGGAAAGATCTCTGTAGGTTCGCCCATTGCCCGTGCCTTGATCGCCAAGGAAGAGGGTGATGTGGTTGCCGTTAAAACGCCTAGCGGCGTGATCGAGTATGAGATTGTCGAAGTCCGCCACGTCTGAACGAGGGCGCCTGCTGAATGCAGGCGCCATGCTTTGGCAACTGACTCAGATGTTGTGGGTCGGTGGTGTGTGGTTGTTGCATGTCGGCTTGTTGCCGGTGCTGGGCCAGATTGGCCTGGCGCCGCTGCTGATCGAAGAGATCGGTAATGTGCTGAATGCGCTGCTGGTTGGTTTTTCAGCGGTATGCATCGTTCTTCAGGTGCTGGTATTGGTACGTGCTGAAGGGCTGGCGAGCCTGTGGCGGGATATACGAGGGCAGCTGCTGTTGGTGGCGTTATGTGCGTGCACGATGTATTTCGTGGTGCGCTTCGGGCTGTCGGATGTCGAGCGCTGGCAGCTGTTCAGCTATCTTGTCTTGGCTTTTTCCGGTCTGGTGCTGGTATTGCAGCCGGTGCCTGGGTGGAGTGGCAGGGCGCGCGAAGCACGCCCTTGACCCCTGTCGACGTCAGTGGAAGCGATGGACGTTGGACAGTTGCTTGTTTACCTTGGCGTTCTTGCGATAAATCAACGCCATTTTGCCGATGACCTGCACCAGATCCGCTTTGCCGGCCTTGCACAGTTCTGCAATGGCTTCCAGGCGGGATTCGCGTTCGAGGATGTTGAGCTTGATCTTGATCAGCTCATGATCGCTCAAGGCGCGTTCAAGTTCGGCCAACACACCTTCGGTCAAACCGTTGTCAGCCACAGTCAATACTGGTTTCAGATGGTGGCCAATGGATTTGTACTGTTTCTTCTGCTCTTGAGTGAGCGGCATAATCTGACCCCTGCGTCTGATCTTGTAAAAAGCGGCGGCCAGTTTACCCGAGCGCGTCCGGGACCGCCCAGTTAATCACGACCCGTTTTATTTTTTGAGGTGGCCCGTGGCCCGTTCCAAGACAAGCCATAACTGGCTGAAAGAGCACTTCAACGACCCATTCGTCAAAATGGCGCAAAAAGATGGGTACCGTTCGCGTGCCAGCTACAAGCTGCTGGAAATCCAGGAAAAGGATCGCCTGATCCGTCCTGGAATGAGTGTTATCGATCTGGGCGCGGCACCAGGGGGTTGGTCGCAGGTGACCAGTCGTCTGATCGGCGGGCAGGGGCGACTGATCGCTTCCGACATTCTGGAAATGGATAGCATCCCTGATGTCACCTTCATTCAGGGAGACTTCACCGAAGATGCAGTGTTGGCTCAAATCCTCGAGGCGGTCGGAAATTCCCAGGTTGACCTTGTGATTTCCGATATGGCCCCCAATATGAGTGGTACGCCCGCCGTAGATATGCCGCGGGCGATGTTTCTGTGCGAGTTGGCACTTGATTTGGCGGGGCGGGTTCTGCGTCCCGGTGGCGACTTCCTGATAAAGATTTTCCAGGGAGAAGGTTTCGACGAATACCACAAGAACGTTCGCAAGATGTTCGACAAGGTGGTGATGCGCAAACCGAGTTCTTCCCGTGATCGTTCTCGCGAGCAGTATCTGCTGGGACGTGGCTTTCGCGGGCGTATCGAGTAAAGGTTGTTTTTGACCGGGTTGATAGTTTTTTCGTATTTCGCCCCGGGGGCTTAAGCGAATATTGTGTAATCTGGGTTTCACAAAGGGTTACAGACAGCGCCTGCCAGAGCTGTAGGTAATGTAGTAAGTTAGGTCGGTGAATATCATGCGAAGCGCGCGCCAGCAGCGGAGCTTGCTTCAGAGGGTAGTTAATTGAACGATATGGCAAAGAATCTGATCCTGTGGTTGATCATCGCGGCTGTCCTGGTGACGGTGATGAACAACTTCTCCAGCCCTAACGAGCCGCAGACCCTCAACTATTCCGACTTTATCCAGCAAGTTAAGGATGGCAAGGTCGAGCGCGTAGCCGTTGATGGTTATGTGATTACCGGCAAGCGCAACGATGGCGATAGCTTCAAGACCATTCGTCCTGCGATTCAGGACAACGGCCTGATCGGTGATCTGGTGGATAACCACGTGGTCGTCGAAGGCAAGCAGCCTGAGCAGCAAAGCATCTGGACCCAACTACTGGTCGCCAGCTTCCCGATCCTGGTGATCATCGCCGTCTTCATGTTCTTCATGCGGCAGATGCAGGGTGGTGCTGGTGGCAAGGGCGGGCCGATGAGCTTCGGCAAGAGCAAGGCGCGTCTGTTGTCCGAAGATCAAGTGAAAACCACATTGGCGGATGTCGCGGGTTGCGACGAGGCCAAGGAAGAAGTGGGTGAACTGGTCGAGTTTCTCCGCGATCCGGGCAAGTTCCAGCGCCTGGGCGGTCGTATTCCTCGCGGCGTGCTGATGGTTGGCCCGCCGGGTACTGGTAAGACGTTGCTGGCCAAGGCCATTGCTGGTGAAGCCAAGGTTCCATTCTTCACCATCTCCGGTTCCGACTTCGTCGAAATGTTCGTTGGTGTAGGTGCCAGCCGCGTCCGCGATATGTTCGAACAGGCCAAGAAACATGCTCCGTGCATCATCTTCATCGACGAGATCGATGCCGTTGGTCGCCATCGTGGTGCCGGCATGGGTGGTGGTCATGATGAGCGCGAACAGACTCTCAACCAGCTGCTGGTAGAGATGGATGGCTTTGAGATGAACGACGGCATCATTGTTATTGCCGCCACCAACCGTCCTGATGTGCTGGACCCGGCGCTGCTGCGTCCTGGTCGCTTCGACCGTCAGGTTGTGGTTGGTTTGCCGGATATCCGTGGCCGTGAGCAGATTTTGAAAGTTCACATGCGTAAAGTGCCTATGGGTGAAGATGTCGCCCCGGCAGTGATTGCCCGCGGTACGCCCGGATTTTCTGGTGCCGACTTGGCCAACCTGGTGAACGAGGCGTCGCTCTTCGCTGCCCGTAGCGGCAAGCGCATTGTCGAGATGAAAGAGTTCGAGCTGGCAAAAGACAAGATCATGATGGGCGCCGAGCGCAAATCCATGGTCATGTCCGAGAAGGAAAAACAGAACACGGCCTATCACGAAGCAGGTCACGCCATTGTCGGTCGCGTAGTGCCTGAGCATGATCCGGTCTACAAGGTTTCGATCATCCCGCGTGGTCGGGCTCTGGGTGTAACCATGTTCCTGCCGGAAGAGGATCGCTACAGTCTGTCCAAGCGTGCGCTGATCAGTCAGATCTGTTCGCTGTACGGCGGTCGTATCGCGGAAGAAATGACGTTGGGCTTTGACGGTGTAACTACCGGAGCTTCCAACGACATCATGCGCGCCAGTCAGATTGCGCGGAACATGGTGACCAAGTGGGGGCTTTCCGAAAAGCTGGGTCCGTTGATGTACGCCGAAGAAGAGGGCGAGGTCTTTCTGGGGCGCAGTGCTGGCAGCCAGCATGCAAGCCTGTCTGCGGAAACCGCCAAGCTGATCGACTCCGAAGTTCGTAGCATCATCGACCAGTGCTATGGCACCGCCAAGCAGATCCTCACGGATAACCGCGACAAGCTGGATGCGATGGCCGATGCCTTGATGAAGTATGAAACCATCGATGCCGAGCAGATCGACGACATCATGGCTGGTCGTACCCCTCGCGAGCCTCGCGATTGGGAGGGCGGCTCGGGTACCACGCCTCCGGTGGTGCAGAACGAACGTCCAGAGACACCGATCGGCGGCCCGGCTGCTGACCACTAAGGTTTGAAATGACTTCTATGTCGTCCTCGACCCGGTTGCCTTGCGGCAACCGGGTTCTTGATTTGGCCCATACGCATGTCATGGGCATTCTTAATGTAACTCCCGACTCCTTCTCCGATGGTGGCCGTTTCAGTCAGCTTGATGCTGCCTTGCGCCATGCCGAAGGTATGGTGCTGGCGGGCGCGACGCTCATCGATGTGGGGGGCGAGTCCACTCGTCCTGGTGCGCGGGCGGTATCGCCGCTTGAAGAGCTTGAGCGGGTAGCGGCTATCGTCGAACGCATCCATCGTGAACTGGATGTCATTATTTCGGTCGATACATCCACGCCTGCTGTCATGCGCGAAACTGCGCGCCTGGGTGCGGGGTTGATCAATGATGTCCGTTCGTTGCGACGGGATGGTGCGCTGGATGCGGCGGCGGCTACAGGCTTACCGGTTTGCCTTATGCATATGCTCGGTGAGCCAGGCGATATGCAGGACAATCCGCAGTATCGGGATGTAACCAAGGAGGTGGGTGAGTTCCTGGCTGAGCGTATGGCTCAGTGCGTTGCAGTGGGTATTGGGCCGGAACGGATCATTCTGGATCCAGGTTTTGGTTTCGCGAAGACCCTGCAGCACAACTTGACCCTGTTCAAGCATATGGACGCCCTGCATGCCCTTGGTCGACCTCTGCTGGTCGGAGTTTCACGAAAGAGCATGATAGGTCAGGCATTGAACCGTCCTGTCGGAGAGCGCCTGTATGGCGGGCTGGCTCTTGCTGCTCTGGCAATGTCCAAAGGCGCAAAGATCCTGCGGGTCCATGATGTGGCCGAGACGCTGGATGTCGTGCGGATGATTACAGCTGTGGAATCAGCCGAATAAGAATGATGGAGCACTTATGAGCAAGAAATACTTTGGCACCGACGGCATTCGCGGTCGTGTGGGTGTGTACCCTATTACCCCTGATTTCATGCTCAAGCTGGGTTGGGCCGCGGGTATGGCTTTCCGTAGCATGGGCGCCTGCCGCGTGTTGGTGGGCAAAGACACGCGCATTTCCGGTTACATGTTCGAGTCCGCGCTTGAAGCGGGCCTGTCCGCTGCCGGTGCGGATGTGATGCTGCTGGGGCCGATGCCCACTCCTGCTATCGCCTACCTGACCCGCACTTTCCATGCCGAAGCGGGGATCGTGATCAGTGCGTCGCATAATCCTCACGATGACAACGGCATCAAGTTCTTCTCGGGTGAAGGCACCAAGCTCCCGGATGAAGTCGAGTTGATGATCGAAGAGTTGCTGGATGCGCCGATGACTGTGGTGGAGTCCAGCAAGCTGGGTAAGGTATCGCGCATCAATGACGCCTCGGGCCGTTACATTGAATTCTGTAAGAGCAGCGTTCCTTCTAGTACCAGCTTTGCGGGTCTGAAGATTGTTGTCGATTGTGCCCATGGTGCGACCTACAAGGTAGCGCCAAGTGTTTTCCGTGAGTTGGGCGCTGAAGTAGTGGTGCTCTCCGCACAGCCTAACGGTCTGAACATCAACGACAATTGCGGCTCGACCCACATGGGGCAGTTACAGGCTGCGGTATTGGCCGAGCACGCCGATCTGGGTATCGCCTTCGATGGCGATGGCGACCGGGTGTTGATGGTCGACCATACAGGCGCCATCGTCGACGGCGACGAACTTCTGTTCATCATTGCCCGAGACCTGCATGCGCGTAACAAACTGCAGGGCGGTGTGGTTGGTACCTTGATGAGCAATCTGGGTCTCGAGCTGGCCTTGGCTGATCTGGGTATTCCATTCGTGCGCGCCAATGTCGGTGACCGTTATGTCATTGCCGAGCTGCTTGAGCGCCAATGGCTGGTAGGCGGTGAAAACTCCGGCCATATCGTGTGCTTCCAGCACACCACTACGGGTGATGCGATCATTGCCGCCCTGCAGGTGCTGATGGCACTGAAACGGCGTGATGAAGGCTTGGCACAGTCGCGTCAGGCGCTGCGCAAATGTCCGCAGATTCTGGTCAATGTCCGTTTTGGCGGTGGTGCCAATCCTGTCGAGCATCCGGCTGTGAAAGAGGCCTGCGCGCGCGTCACTACCGCGATGGCTGGGCGTGGGCGGGTGTTACTGCGCAAGTCGGGCACCGAGCCTTTGGTTCGCGTCATGGTCGAGGGCGATGATGAAGCCCAGGTCCGTGGCTATGCTGACGAACTGGCAAAACTGGTTGCGGAAGTTTCTGCCTGATTTCGGCTTGCCAGTGTTGATGCGGTTGGGTAACATCTGCGCCCACTTTGACCGACGAGGTACAGCATGCGTCGCCCTATGGTAGCTGGTAACTGGAAAATGCACGGTACCCGCGCCAGCGTCGCTGAGCTGATCAATGGCCTGCGTCATCTGGCCTTGCCTAGCGGTGTTGATGTCGCGGTATTCCCGCCTTGCTTGTATATCAATCAAGTGATTGATGGCTTGAAAGGCAAGTCGATTTCGGTCGGCGCGCAGAATTCTGCGGTGGAGCCCATGCAAGGTGCGCTGACAGGAGAGATTGCTCCGAGTCAGCTGGTGGATGCAGGTTGTTCCCTGGTGTTGGTTGGGCATTCCGAGCGTCGCCTGATGATGGGTGAGCGTGACGGTACGCTGAATCGCAAATTCGCAGCAGCACAGGCTTGTGGCTTGAAGCCGGTCTTGTGTGTAGGGGAAACCCTCGAGCAGCGCGAAGCCGGGAAGACTCTTGAAGTTGTCGGGCGTCAGCTGGGCAGCATCATCGAAGAGTTGGGTGTTGGCGCGTTTGCCAATGCCGTTATCGCTTACGAGCCGGTCTGGGCCATTGGTACCGGGCTGACTGCTTCGCCGCAACAGGCCCAGGATGTGCACGCAGCCATTCGGGCGCAGTTGGCGGCAGAGAATTCTGAAGTGGCACGAGGTGTGCGGCTTCTATACGGCGGCAGCGTGAAGGCGGCCAATGCGGTCGAACTGTTCGGCATGCCGGATATCGATGGGGGGCTCATTGGTGGAGCTTCCCTGAATGCAGATGAGTTCGGTGCGATTTGTCGCGCCGCGGGAAACTGAAAAAATGCTGGAAACAGTCGTAGTCGTTTTTCATCTGCTGGGTGCGCTGGGCGTAGTAGCTCTGGTATTGCTGCAGCAGGGTAAAGGTGCGGACGCTGGCGCGTCTTTCGGAGCAGGTGCTTCAAATACTGTGTTCGGAAGCCAAGGTTCCTCTACCTTTCTTAGTAAGTTTACTGCTATACTTGCCGCAGGTTTTTTCATAACCAGCTTAGGGTTAGGTTACTTTGCTAAAGAGAAAGCTCATGAGCTGACTCAAGTAGGTTTGCCAGATCCAGCGGTGCTTGAAGCGCCAAAGCAAAAACCGGCTTCTGATGATGTCCCGGTGCTCCAAGAGCAAAAGTCGGCAACCAATGCGACTGACGTACCTCCAGCTCAAGAGCAGAAGTAAGAAGAGTTTCACGCAGTAACGTAGTCTATGCCGAGGTGGTGGAATTGGTAGACACGCAACCTTGAGGTGGTTGTGCCCATAGGGTGTAGGGGTTCGAGTCCCCTTCTCGGTACCAATTATCAGGAGAGCCCGCTGTTGCGGGCTTTCTTGTAGG
>Ga0209173_100082_pt1 | contig 117964 bp, 113 predicted proteins | sample SynthPrep_16_END_FD_187206 | JGI IMG/M metagenome (GOLD analysis project Ga0209173, IMG submission 187206) | Synthetic microbial communities from Ohio, USA - SynthPrep_16_END_DS12_MetaG (SPAdes) (version 2) | ecosystem: Engineered > Bioreactor > Aerobic > Activated sludge | place: USA: Ohio...
CGCAGATCGGCTTGAAGGAAGAGTACCCAGGCACCACCAACCCGTTCCCGTGGATGAGCGAGATCATGGACTTGAAGAAAGAGAAGAACTTCTTTGAGACCCGGGTGATCGAGTATCAGACCGGTGGGGCGTTGAGCTGGGATTGATCGGCTAGACCTCGCTCTACCGCAAAGCCCTGAGGTCACACTCAGGGCTTTTTTTATGGCAAGCCTTTACGTCAAACAGTGCGTTTGAAGTAGAGGCTTGCCATTTCTTGAAGCATATCGCCCGTAGCCCCCTAACCCGCAAAGGTTCGGATCACATCACCAATGCTGTAGCCTTGTGCTCCGATTGCCATATTCTTCCAAAAAAACAATAGACAGGACCGAGGCCACCCCGTGACCCCAGACATGCTAGAAGCCGGCCCAGTGGGCGCCAAGGTACTTTCGGTGTTCGACTTCGACGGCACCCTGACCCGCCACGACAGTTTTGTGCCATTTCTCAAGTTTGCGTTCGGCAAGCAGGAATTCAACCGCAGGATGCTCAAGCTGGCACTGCCTGGCTTGCGCTTCCTGCTGCGCCGGATGAGCCGGGATGAGCTCAAGGCCCAGCTGATTCGCACCTTTATGACCGGGGTGGAGAAGGCCTGGGTGCAGCAGAAAGCCGAGGAATACTGCCGGACCTACTGGAACAAGCTGATGCGCCCTGCCGGCTTGCAGTCGGTGGCCGATGAGATTGGCTCCGGCGCCGAGGTAACCTTGTGCTCGGCTTCGCCGGCAATTGTGTTGCAACCTTTTGCCGATCGCCTGGGGATCAAGCTGATCGGCACCGAGCTTGAGGTGGTCGATGGGGTGCTGAGTGGGCGCCTCACGGGCAACAACTGCCGTTGTGAGAACAAGGTGCTGCGGCTTGAAGCGGTGTATGGCGACCTGGGTGATTATCGACTCAGGGCCTGGGGTGACACGCGCGGGGATCGCGAGTTGCTGGCAGCGGCACAGGATGCGCATTGGCGGCATTTTCATTCGGCCAAGCGGCGAGGCAAGCCGAAGCCATAAGCCCCTTGGAACCAGCCCTTTCAGACGCTTTGAAAGGGCTGCGCCTTGATAGCGGACATTTGTGCTACCTGCGCAACCCCGCTATTAATAGCGAATATTCCCACGGACCCGCCCCGATGAAATTCGACACCGCCTATTGCCTGAGCCTGGACGAAAAGCTGTCGATCTATGACGTGCGCGACCTGAATTTCGACGAAACCGCCGCCTTCGATTCCGACAAGGACAGTTTCCTGTGCCCCAACGATGACTGCCGTGCGGCGTTTGCGGCGGGCAATGTGCTGGGTACGTTCAATGCGAAGAACGTCAACTACCTGCGTACCCCACATTTCAAGAACCTGCCCAGCACCCGGCATAGCGACGGCTGCCACTATGCCAGCCACAAAGCCGTGGCAGGAGAAACCGAGGATGGACGCGAGGAGCACTTCCCGTCGGAGTGGGTGCTGGCTCGGCGTCAGTACGAACGCAAGGCAGCCATCCACGGATCCACAGACGCTATCCCACAGGATCCGGCGAAAGCACCTTCGATAATTTCCAATACTTCCCACAGCGCCAGCGAAACCACACCAGACAAGACCAGCGTCTTTGCCCACCCGGTGGAGTGCTACGTGTCCAACATCGACGACAAGGACAAGCTCAAGGGCATGCCGTTGAAGATCGGCGAACAGAGCGCGACCTATTGGACGTTTTTCAAGAAGATCCAATACCTGCAAGACAACAAAGGCTTGATCTACTGGGGCCGGATCAAGGCGATCAAGGACTACACCAGCAGCTTTCGCATCGACTTTGAAAAGAAGGTGTGGCTCGACAAGAAGCCCTACTCCGTCAACGTCTACCTGAACAAGAAGCTGATCGAGAGCTACCGCAAGCGCAAGGCGTTCCTGGAGCAGATCAAGGCCGCCGTGGACAGTGAGCGGGCGCTGTATTGCTTCTTCTATGGTGTGACGCCGGCGTTGAAACAGGTGCCGAGCAAGAAAAACCCCGAGCAGACATTCGGGGTGTTCAGCGCAGATATCCAGAACCTGGACCACCTGCTTATCCGCGAGGCTCCGGGGCTGGAGGAGAAATGACCGCAAACGCCCGCCACTCGCGGGCCGGCCCTCCAGGAAATGCACCAATTGATGAACGGTCAAAACAACTGTATAAAAACACAGTATAGTTTGCCCTCCCCCGTTGGATTCCTGGAGAACCCCATGTCCTCTCTGGCAGTGAGCACCACCGTAGATCAACAAATCGTCCTTCATCAGTTCACCCCACGGCACAGCGTCCAGGCCCGTGCGCTGTTGGGCTGGAGCCGGGAAGACCTGGCACGGCACGCCGGGGTGGCGGTTGACGCTATCCAGCGCTTTGAAAGCCATCATAAGGTGGATGACGCTATCTGCATTGCCCTGGCGTTTCGCCTGGAGCACGAAGGCCTGGTGTTTTTCCCGGGGTTCGCGCCGGCCTGGGGCATGAGCGGGCGACGCTCCTCAGCGCCACAGGCAGATGCCGAACCTGGCCGCCGTAGCCTTATCGCACGGCTGATGGGCTCTACATCATCGAACACGCCTCACCCCAACGGCGCATAGGCCCACTGGCCACGCCACGGGTTCACCTCGCGGACATGCCGGCGCGTGCCTGCATCGCCTGTTGATAGACCCGTGCCAAGACCGACAACGAATCCCGTGCCCAACGGGCACCGTAGAACCAGAGCACGACCCTGGTGCCATGAAGTTCGTCGTTGAATATCTGGCATACGCCCGGGTATCCGGTTTTGCAGAAGCCGTGGAAGGCTGGGCTTTGGCCGTCTGACACCAACGCGTCGAGGCGATGTTCGCTCACTCGCTTATCGATCTCGTTGCCGGATGCCAGGCTGAACTGCTCTGGGGTATCCGGTAACTGCGCCACCACGGGTACCACGTCAGCGCCTGAGGCCCTGAGCACCTCCAAGGCCAGGAGAAATCCGTTGGAGTGCTCCAGCGCTTCAAGCACACCATCGCGCAGGTACTCGTCAGCAAAACCGATGCGCCAATCAGCCAGGGCAGGACGAACCTTCAAGGCGTCGCTCTCCATGACGAGCGGGACTTCCGCCATGACCGGGCCCTCGGGGTCGAGGCCACTTAGGGCAATGAGCGATAACGACGGATCACGCACGGTCTTCATCATCGGCCCCGGGATATCGAACCTGGGGCCCTGGGCGACGACGAACTCAGCCGCAACAGGCGCTGCCGCGGGCTGGAACTCAATGCCACAGCGAGCCCCTGGCACAGAGCCCGTCGACGCGGCCGGGGCAGGCGGTACAAAGGTCGTTTTATCAAAAAGGTGAAGTACTGAATATATCCCCACTGGGCAGGGAATACAGGGTGGCAAGATGCTCCTACATTTTTCCTTCATCACGCCCCACTCCCAGGAAAAGATTTCCCAAGATCATCGCATCCTTTTCCAGCCAGTTCTCCAGGCCGCAATACCTTGAAAAGCCCTGTCTATAACAGTGCGTTACGAACACCTTCAGTTCACCAGCGACTCCGTTGCCTGGGCCTCGACATCCAACCACCAGGCATGCCCGCGCTCAGGCGCAGCCAGGGTAAAAGCCTGGCCCATGGCAGGCGTGGTAATCGACACATTGCGCTCCCAGGCCAGGGCCATGATGCGATCAAACGGCTCATGCCAGGCATGGAAAGCCAGGTCGAAGGTGCCATTGTGGATCGGCAGCAACCAGCGCCCCTTCAGGTCGAGATGGGCCTGCAAGGTTTGTTCGGGCTGCATGTGCACATGGGGCCAGTCGACGTTGTAAGCACCGGTTTCCATCAGCGTCAGGTCAAACGGCCCATACTGCTCGCCAATGCACTTGAAGCCATCGAAATAGCCCGTGTCACCACTGAAAAAAATGCGCCGGGCGCCATCGATCATCACCCAGGAAGCCCACAGCGTCTGGTTGGCATCAAACAGGCCACGCCCGGAAAAGTGCTGGGCTGGGGTGGCGACAAAACGGATACCGTCCACTTCGGTGCCCTGCCACCAATCCAACTGCCGGACCTTGTCGGGCGCCACGCCCCATTTGATCAAGGTATCGCCGACGCCCAGTGGCGCAAGAAAATAGCGGGTCTTGGCGGCCAATTGCACAACGGCCTGACGGTCTAGATGGTCGTAATGGTTGTGCGACAGAATCACCGCCTCAATCGGCGGCAGTTCTTCCAGGCTGATAGGCGGCTGGTGGAAACGCTTGGGGCCGGCCCAACTCAAAGGCGAGGCACGTTCGGCGAACACCGGATCGGTCAGCCAGAACTTGCCGCGCATTTTCAGCAGGACAGTGGAATGCCCCAGCCGGTAGACACTGTGATCCGGGGCGCTCAGGAGCTGTTCGCGTGTCAGGTGCCGTACCGGAATGTCCCCCACGGGCCGGGTACTGCGCGGCTTGTGAAAGAGCATCTTCCAGAAGATCTGCAACGTTTTGCCCAAGCCCGCACGATTGACCGGGGCATGATTCTTGAAGTGACCTTGCTGCTCGGATGGCTTGAGCGCGGGGGACGAGGTGTCGACACGGGTAGAGGTCGTGGCCATTACAGAGTGACTCCGGTACGTTCTGTTGATGCAGATCAACAATTACACTGCACAGTGTAGTTTCAAGATTGCAACAAAACCCGGACCAAGTAAACTACCGAGTGTAATTTTCTTCCCAGAGCCGAAAGCCCCATGATTGCACCTCAACGCCTCACCGACCGTAAACGCGAAGCCATCGTGGCAGCGGCCATTGCCGAGTTTCGCGACAACGGTTTCGAGGTCACCAGCATGGACAAGATCGCTGCCACCGCTGGCGTATCCAAGCGCACGGTGTACAACCACTTCCCCAGCAAGGAAGAGCTGTTCACCGAGATCCTGCATAAGTTATGGGCCAGCAGCGTGGCGCAACTGGATGTCAGCTACAGCAGCGAACAGCCCCTGCGCGACCAGTTGCGCGGGTTGCTGGAAGCGAAGATGAAAATGATGTCGGACACCAACTTCCTCGATCTGGCCCGGGTGGCGATTGCCGCGACCATCCATTCCCCGGAACGCGCCCAGGACATCGTCAATCGCCTGAAAGAACGCGAAGAAGGTTTCACCTTATGGGTGCGCGCAGCGCAGGAGGACGGGCGGCTCAAGCCAGTTGATCCATGCTTTGCCGCCCATCAGGTGCAAAGCCTGCTCAAGGCGTTCGCCTTCTGGCCACAAATCACCCTTGGCCAACCCACCCTGGACGCGACCACCCAGGCCAACGTCATCGAGTCGGCGATGGATCTGTTCCTGGCCGGCTACGAGATGGCCACCTGCCCTCGATAACCCCCTCTGTCGCCAATACGACACGGGCAGGTCGTTTTTGCCGCAATCCCTCAGGATTCCCGCGCAAATGGCCTGGAAGGACACTGATTATTCCTGCGTAAATAACTGACAATAATCGCCGGTCATCTGGCGTAAATGGCCTGTTGATAACGTACGCCTTCGCCACTTAAAAAAAGAAAAACCTGACGCAGGGATCTATGGAAAACCTTCGAGGCAAAGGGCTGTCGTTTGCCCGGCGCATTTATCGCCCACGCATTATCGGGCTGGGCCTTGGCAGCCTGTGTGTGTTTACCGCCCTGTACCCGCTGGCCATGCCCGGCTGGATCTGGGGGCTGTGGCTGTTCAACGCCTTTATCTGGCCACACCTGGCGTACCAGCTGTCGAGCCATTCGGCGTTTCCCTACAAAGCGGAGCGCCGTAACCTGCTCTATGACTCGCTTTCCGGTGGGTTCTGGGCCGCCGCCACGCAATTCACACCGCTGACCGCCGTGACCATCCTCGCCATGATGAGCCTGCATAACGTCGCGGCGGGCGGCAGGCAACTGATGTTTCAGGGCCTGCTCGCACAACTGGTGGGGGTGGGGCTGGCCTGGCTGGTGTTCGGCCCCTCGTTCAACCCCAATGTCGGCCTGATCCAGGTGTATGCCTGCCTGCCGATGTTGATCTTCTATCCCGCCACCGTCGGCATGGTTAGCTATCAATTGGCCATCAAACTCTCGGAACACAAGCGCGCCCTCAGTGCCTTGAGCCGCATCGACAGCCTGACCGGCTTGCTCAATCACGGCTCCTGGAAGGACCTGCTGCAACTGAAGTTCCACAAGTGCCAACAGCAACAGTCCCAGGCCACTATCGCACTGATCGATATCGACCACTTCAAGCAGATCAACGATGCCTATGGCCATATCGTAGGTGACCGGGTCTTACGGCAACTGAGTAAGGAATTGCAGCGCAACGTGCGGGAAAATGACCTGGCGGGCCGCTACGGTGGCGACGAGTTCTGCGTGATCCTGCCGGATGTGCCACTGGAACAGGCCAGTGATGTGATGGAGCGCCTGCGGGAAATATTCAGCCGCTACCGCGACCCGCAGGTTCCAGCGCTGCGAGTCAGCCTGAGCATTGGCCTGGCGGCCTACCAAGTGCAATTCACCCAGGCGCATATGTGGCTCAACGCCGCAGACCAGGCGCTGTACGCCGCCAAGGGCAACGGGCGCAACCGGGTGACGGTCGCCGAATCGCTGGTCGCCCGTTCCGCCTGAACGCCCCCGGACTCAACCCCCTCGGTTGCCCCGTGGAACTGTAGGAAGCGTCTAGGGAAGACGCAGAATGTGCTGGCCCAACTCGTCGAACAGGGTCACCACTGAACGCAGCGCCCGGCAGTCCGGACGCGTCAACAACCACAAGGCCGTGTCGTACCCTGCGAGCGCCGGCCCCAACGGCTGTAGTCCCTGACCCTCCCCCAACAGAAAGTCCGGTAGCGCCGCGACGCCCAGACCGGCGCGCACCAATTCGGTGGCAGACAGCATGCTATTGCACCGATAACGGGGCCTTACGCCGGGCAAATGCTCGCGACGCCAAGCCACGGTGGGATGGTCGGGCAAAAAATCATCCGGGGCGATCCAGGCCAGGGTCGCCAAGTCTTGAGTCGCGTGTTGTTGTACGTAACCGGCACTGGCGCAAACCCGATAGGACACCGTGCCCAAACGCCGTCCTACCAAGTGTTCCGGCGGCGTCCTAGTCAGGCGCAAGGCAATATCGGCGTCGCGGCGACTGAGGTTGGCGAAGTCATTGGACGTACTCAGCTCCAGGATCAGTGCAGGGTAAGCGGGCATGAACTGCGCCAAGGCCGGTAATAACAGGCCCTGCAACACTGAGTCGGTACAAGTCAGGCGCACTGTACCGCTGATCACTTCACCACCCTGCTCAACCCCCACGCGTGCTGCTTGCAACGCCTGTTCGGCACGCTCGGCCTGCTGGGCCAAGGTAGTAGCCAAGCTGGTCGGCAAGTAACCGGCGCGGCTTTTTTCAAACAACGCCTGCCCCAGGGACGACTCAAGACGCCGTACGGCCCGAAACACCGTAGACACATCCACCCGCAGCAAGGCCGCCGCCCGCGCCAGGGTGCCGCCACGCACCAAGGCAAGGATCAGTGCTAGGTCGGGATAGTCGAGTTGATAGTGCGTGACTGCATTGAGCATATGGAAGAACGCCAATATTGATTGCGCAGACGCCAATCTATAATGCGCCCCTGGACTCGACAAGCCATTGGACCCACACCATGAACCGCACTGCTGCCCACCTCGCTTTGATCGGTAGTTACGACCTCCCCTATTACGCCGTGATCTTCACCTCCCAGCGCACCGATATCGACCAAGGCTACGAACAGGCCGCCGAACGCATGCTCGAACTGGCCCGCAAGCAACCGGGGTTTCTCGGTGTCGAATCGGCCCGCAGCGAAGATGGCCTGGGGATTACTGTGTCCTACTGGACCAGCGAGGCCGCCATCCTGGCCTGGAAACAACACGCCGAGCACAGCAGCATGCGCGAACAGGGCCGGGCCACCTGGTATTCAGCCTTTCAGACACGGGTATGCAAGGTAGAGCGGGCTTACGCCTTCACCGCCCTGTAGGCACCGGCTTGAACTGGCGATCGGTGTGCCCCCGAGGGCCCCACCCTGCTCAACCCACCAGGCTACGCACCGCACTGATCTGCGGGATTTCCACCCGGCGCATATACACCCGCAGCGGCTCGGTGATGTTGATGCGGTCGTCGATGTTCTGGTCCAGCAGCAGTTGGATGTGCTCGCGGGACAGGGTCATGGCCTGGTCGGCCGCGGGCTGCCAGACGAACTCGCTGGTGGGGATGATGCCGTCGTCGGCGACGTCCATGCCGAACGAATCTTCGCTGAATCGCACGATGTATTGGCCGGTCTTGCGGTTCAGGCCGACAAAGCCGTTGAGTTGGTCGGCGGCCTGGCAGATGAGTTCCGATGTGATGCGCATGCTAAACCTCACTAAAAAATCCCACAGGGGAAGTGAACGATGGTTTACACGCGAGGCGGCGAAATAAGGCAATGGGCTTCCCTCTGACGGGGAGGCTCGGGCCAAGAATACTGCATAGCACGGCACAAAAGCGCAGAAAAATAGCGCATGCGCACGTTAATGTCGGTTTGGTGATAGCGCGTTTTGCAGGCAATTGTTAAAAAGGAACCCTTCTTGAAGTTACCTCCACGAAAGGACCTCGCACATGCCTGTTACGTTTACCAAGAGTGCCCTGCTGCTCGCTCTGATGATGGGCCTTGGCCACGCACAGGCGGCAAGCCCTATCAGCCCGGTTGAGCTGGCGACCAAGGAGGGCATTCCCCACCCGGCCGTGATCGCCCATCGGGGTGCGTCCTACGATGCCCCGGAGTCCACTGCCGCCGCCTACAAGGTGGCCCGCGACCTGGGTGCCGACTACCTGGAACTGGACCTGCAACGCAGCAAGGACGGCGTGCTGTTCGCCCTGCACGACAACAACCTGCAGCGCACCACCGACGTGGCCAGCAAGTTCCCCGAGCGCAAGGATAGCCCGGCCAACGAATTCACCTGGAAAGAACTGCAAACCCTGGATGCCGGCAGTTGGTTCAACGCCGCCTACCCGGAGCGTGCGCGCCCGGGCTTCGTCGGTTTGAAAATCCTCAGCCTGGACGACATCATCAAGATCGCCGAAGGCAACCCCCAGCACAAACCCGGCCTGTACATCGAAACCAAGGAGCCCAAGCAGTTCCCGGGGATCGAAGCCGATCTGAAGGACAAGCTGCTGGACAAGGGCTGGCTGAGTTCCGTGGGTTCCAAGCTGGGCAAGAGCAATACGGGCGTCGGCCAGGGCAAGGGCCGCGTGGTGTTGCAGACGTTCGAGACGGCCAGCCTCAAGGAACTGCAGAAAGAAATGCCCAATACCCCGAAAATCCTGCTGCTGTGGGTCGGTGAAGGCAGCATCGAGCCCAAGTCCAAGGTGACCTTCGCCGAGTCCGGCGAGCCAACCAAAGCGGCCTACTATGCCAAGCAGGAACCCAAGGACGCTGCCGAGTTCGAGAAGTGGGTCGATGAAGCCAAGAGCCTGGGGGCGATTGGCACTGGCCCGTCCGCGCAATTGACGAACCTGGGCGACCAGAGCTATTCGGACCTGGTCAAGCCACAGATGAACCAACTGACCCACGACAAGGGCCTGCTGGTGCACGTCTATACCGTCGACGAGCCGGTGGATTTCCAGAAGGTCATGAGCGCCGGGGTCGATGGCATCTTTACCAACCGCGCGGCCGAACTGCTGAAGTTCTACAAGCGCTGGCCGTCGTCCAGCGTGCAGGACCTGCTGCAGGACAACGGTTACTGAAATCCGCCCCAGAACAAAGGGGCGTGCAGCCAAGCATGTCCTACGCAATTAAGGGTGAATTAAGTTGCACTGGGTAATCTGATCCCACTTAAACAGCTCACCCCAAAGGACTCCACCATGAAAAACCTCACCGCTCTGTTCGCCGCTGCCGCCCTGACCCTGACCGCCGGCCTGGCCCAGGCCGATGTTCGCCCGGACCACATCGAAGGCTTGCTCAAATCGGGCAAAATCATGACCTTCGACAAACTCAACGCCGCGGCATTGGCCAAGCACCCCGGTGCTTCCATCCTCGACACCGAATTGGACGAGCAAGTAGGGGGTCGCCTGGTCTATGAAGTTGAAATGCGCGACACCAGCAACGTGAAATGGGACGTGAAACTCGACGCCAAGACCGGCGAAGTCCTGGAAAACAAGCAAGACACCTGAGTTGCCCCGGCAACACAACGCGCCGCCTTCGGGCGGCGCAGTTGTGTCTGGTCAGGCGCTAAGGCGCGCCGTCACCTCATTCAGCTCAGCAGACAGCCCACGCAGGTTATGACTGGCCGCTTCGGTGCGCTGCACGTTGTCCAGGTTGGCGGTGGCCACCGTGGTGATTTGCGTGATGTTGCGCGAGATATCCTCGGCCACCGAAGTTTGCTCTTCGGCCGCTGTGGCAATCTGCCGGTTCATATCGCGGATCGCCTCCACCGCCTGGGAGATATGACTGAGCATCGCCCCGGCCTGGGTGACCTTTTCGACACTCTCATCACTGCATGACTGGCCGCTGATAATCGCCTCGGCGGCATCCACCGCCCCGGTCTGCACCGCCTGAATAATCTGGTTGATCTCGATGATCGACGCCGCCGTACGCTGCGCCAGGCTGCGCACTTCATCGGCCACCACCGCAAACCCCCGACCGGCCTCGCCCGCCCGCGCCGCCTCGATCGCCGCATTGAGGGCCAGCAGGTTGGTCTGTTCGGCGATGCCGCGAATCACTTCCAGCACCGTGCCGATACGCACGCTGTCCGCTTCCAGGCGGCGGATGATGCCACCGGTGTTGAGGATCTCGTTGCGCATCTGGCCGATGGTGGCAATGGTCACTTGCATCACCTGGCCGCCTTCACGGGCCGACTGGTCAGCCTCATCCGCCGCCCGCGAGGCACTGGCGGCGTGGCGCGCGACTTCCTGGGCAGTGGCGGACATTTCGGTCATCGCCGTCGCTACCTGGTCGGTACGGCTGAACTGGTCCTGGGTGCCGGTCGCCATCTGCCCGGCAATCGAATTCAACTCGCCACTGGCCCCCACCAGGTCCTTGGCACTGCGCTGCAGGCGGCCGAAGGTTTCCGCCAGGAAATCGCGCAGGGTATTGGCCGCTTCGGCCAAGCGCCCCAGTTCATCCTGGCGCTGGCTGGCAACGCGCTCGGCAAACCGGCCCTGGCTCAACTGGGCCACATAATTGATCAGCCCACGGATCGGCAGAATCAGGTTGCGGTTGAGCAACCACAGGCTGAACAGGCCGATCAGCACCCCGGACAGCACCATCACGGCCAAGCCCAGCATCACGGTACGCTCGGCGTAGGCGCTGATCGCCACCGATTGCAGTTTGCCCTGCTCATGCAACTGGTTGACCAGCGCACTCATCTGCTCGCTCACCGCGCGGTCCACACCCTTGACGGCATGGTCTCCAGCCGCAAAGTCAGCCCCGGCCGCCAGGTAAGCATCACGGCCCTTCTGGTAAGCGACGCCCAGCATCTGGTGTTCCTGGCGCAAGGTTTCGAGGCGACGGTTCAAGCCGGGGTCATCCTGGGTGTTGCTTACCAGGCGCGCCAGGATGCCTTGCACGTCTTGTTGCCGGTCCTGGAACTGCCCCCAGTATTTATCCAGGTCCTGGGGTTGCTTGCCACGCAGCAGGACGTTTTTCCATTCCTGGACCTGGACCTTGAATTGCAGGTTGGCTTCATCGAGCAACTGTGAGGTTTGCAACGGTCCGTCAAGCAAACTGCGATAACTCTGCACACCGCTGGAGAGAAAATGAAAACACGCCAAGGCAATCAACAGCATTGCCAGCAAGCTGCCACCGAGCAGCGACAGGATTTGTGCTCTCAAAGACTTTCGCAAAAAGCTCATAGGGGAAAGCCTCGAAACGGGGAAATGGGGACTGGCACCGCACGATCGCTGTCGTCCACTACAGTGCTTATGCCTTGCATCGGCCGGGCCAGACGCTTCTTGAGCCCAGCGGATGAGCGGTCAAGACCCGTTGCTGCCCTTGCGCCTGCCCCCCTACAAACCCGCTACCCCATTGGTTCTTGGGTGTGTTTCAGACCAGCGACAGGCTGACAACACCAAACAATGACCTGACGCAGCATCTCCGTAATAATTTGCAACGATCATGGGAAACATCCTCCCCACACTGGATGCTCCGGCATGGCCACCCCTTCCCTGACTGCCTCGCCCCAGGCTGGCGCCACTGACGCAAAACCGCAATTGGACAAGAAACCCGGCCTGTTCACGGTGATCATGTTCTTCGCCGTGCTCGCCATGGGCCTGTTGTTCACCGCCTACAGCCTGATGCACGACATGCACGAACTGGGCACGGTGGTCACCACCTGGACCCCATTCCTGCTGCTGGGCGTGGCCTTGTTGATTGCCCTGGGGTTCGAATTCGTCAACGGTTTCCATGACACCGCCAACGCCGTGGCGACCGTGATCTACACCAACTCGCTGCCGCCGCAATTCGCCGTGGTCTGGTCGGGGTTCTTCAATTTCCTCGGGGTGCTGCTGTCCAGTGGCGCGGTGGCCTTTGCCATCATTGCCCTGCTGCCGGTGGAGTTGATTTTGCAGGTCGGTTCTTCCGCCGGTTTTGCGATGATCTTTGCCCTGCTGATCGCCGCGATCCTGTGGAACCTCGGCACCTGGTGGCTGGGCCTGCCGGCGTCGTCTTCCCATACGCTGATCGGGTCGATCATCGGCGTGGGCGTGGCCAATGCCCTGATGCATGGCCGTGACGGCACCAGCGGCGTGGATTGGGCGCAGGCGATCAAGATCGGCTATGCGCTGCTGCTGTCACCGCTGATCGGCTTCGGCTTTGCCGCCCTGCTGTTGCTGGCACTGCGGGCCTTTGTGAAAAACCGCTCGCTGTACAAGGCGCCCAAGGGCAACACCCCGCCGCCGTGGTGGATTCGCGGCATGCTGATCGTGACCTGCACCGGCGTGTCCTTTGCCCACGGCTCCAACGATGGCCAGAAAGGCATGGGCCTGATCATGCTGATCCTGGTGGGCACCCTGCCCATGGCCTACGCCTTGAACCGCACCATGCCGGCCGATCAATCCCTGCAATTTGCCGCTGTGGCAGAAGTCACCCAGCAAGCCCTGGTCAAGAGCGCCCCGCAACCGGCACCGGCGGACCCACGCCCCACGCTGTCGACCTATGTGCGCACCAAGGACGTCACGCCCGAGCTGATCCCCGCCCTCGCCGCCCTGGCCGGGCATATCGGTGAACAAGTGAAGGGCTACGGCTCCCTGGCCAAGGTGCCTGCCGAGGCGATGGGCAACGTGCGCAACGACATGTACCTGACCAGCGAAACCATTCGCCTGATGGACAAGGGCCAGGTCGGCCATTTCGATGCCGACACCCAGGGCAAGCTGCAACTGTTCAAGCAACAGATCGACAACGCCACACGGTTTATCCCGCTGTGGGTGAAGATCGCCGTGGCCATCGCCCTGGGCCTGGGCACCCTGGTTGGCTGGAAGCGCATTGTGGTGACCGTCGGCGAAAAAATCGGCAAGACCCACCTGACCTACGCCCAGGGCGCCTCGGCCGAAACCGTGGCCATGCTGACCATTGGCGCCGCCGATATGTTCGGCTTGCCGGTATCCACCACCCATGTGCTGTCGTCGGGCGTGGCCGGGACCATGGTGGCCAATGGCGGTGGCTTGCAGATGAAGACCATCCGCAATCTGCTGATGGCCTGGGTGCTGACGTTGCCGGCGGCGATTGTGCTGTCGGGCAGCTTGTACTGGTTGTTCACCCAACTCTTCTGAATCACCACATTTTGCTGTGTGTGATGGTTTAGTCTGCGAATAAGCCGGCCAGCGCTTTGAGCCGCTTCTTGTACACCCGCCGCGCCTCCAGCGCCTCCTCCAACGTCACCGCAACAAACCCCGCCCGCTGGTTGGGCTGCATCTGCCCGATCAGGTCCAGATCGGCGCTGATCACCGTGCCGATCATCGCGTAGCCGCCGCCCGATACGGCATCGCGGTGCAGCACGATCGGTTCCAGCCCGGCCGGCACCTGGATCGAGCCGATGGGGTAGCAGCTGTCGACAATGTTCGACGGATCGGAGCCTGCGCCAAACGGTTGCTCCCGTGGCTGGAAGCTCAGGGCACTGCCGCCCTTGAAGCGGTAGCCGATGCGGTCGGCCTCGGAGCCCACGGTCCACGGCTCGGCGAAAAAGCTGCTTTTGGCACCCGCCGCCAGGCGCTCGTAATACAGCCCCGGCACCACACGCAAGGTCACGTCGCCGCCCACCGAACGGCGCAGGGCCATCGGCAAACTGTTGCCGGCACGGCCTTCGCGGCGGACCTCGCCGATGGGCAACAGATCGCCCTCCTGCAAGCGTCGCCCATGAAAACCGCCCAGGGCACCGAGGGCGTAGGTGGAGCGACTGCCCAGCACCAGCGGCACATCGATCCCACCGGCCACCGCCAGGTAGGTGCGCGCACCGGCCACGGGGAACTCAAAGCGCAGGACCTGCCCGGCGCGCACCTGGAACGCGGTGTCCTGGTGCACCACGGCACCGTCCAGGCGCGGCGACATCAAGGCGCCACTTAGCGCCACCAGGGCGTCCTGTTGAAACTCCAACTGCGGGCCGATCAGCGTGCATTCCAACCCCGCCGCGCCCGCCGGGTTGCCCACCAGGTGGTTGGCCGCACTCAAGGCGTACTGGTCCAGGGCGCCGGACGGCGGGATCCCCAGGTGGTAATAGCCTTCGCGCCCCAGGTCCTGCACGGAGGTCGCCAGGCCAGGCTTGAGCACCTTGATCATACGAGCGCCTCCTGCAAGGTTTTCGGGTAACCGACCGGGTCGGCCAAAAAGTCGTCCAGGCAGAACTCCACCGGGCGAATACGCAAGTCGAAACGCCCAGCTTCTACCTCGGCCACCGCCAGGTCGTAGGCATCCCGGTCGATGGGCTTGAACTGCACGATATCGCCGGGGCGGAAGAACACCATATGTTCCTTGAGGTAGGCCAACTGCTGGGCCGGGTCGTAGATCGGCGCCGGGGTCACGCCAAACATCTGGTAGCCACCGGCGCCGCGTACCGAGTAAATACAGCCGAAACAGCCGCCATGACCGAGGGTCAGCTTCGGCGTGTCGGTGCGCGGGCGCAGGTATTTGGGCACCTGCAACTGGCGTTCGCGCTCGACCATCTGGAACATGAACGGCAGGCCCGCCACAAAGCCGACCATTGACACAAACCACGGCGCACCACTGTGGGCCGCGATAAACGCCTCGACATCCGCCAGGCCATTGATCCGTGCGGCGTACTCAAGGTCAGTGCCCGTCGGGTCCTGGTGACGGTCGCGAAAGCGCATCAGGGTTTCATGGGTCCAGGGGTCGTTGTACAGCACCGGGATTTCGATGATCCGTGTGTGCAAGGTGCGCTCGGCCACGGCCTGGGCCTCGGCGCTTTGCACCGCGTCGAGCAGCGCATGGGGGGCGATCAGGTCCGGGTCGAAGCGGATCTGGAACGAGGCGTTGGCCAGGCAGATATCCAGCACGCCGGGCAGCGCCAGGCGCTGCACCGCACGGGTGACGGCCATGCCCTTGAAGAATGCTTCCAGGGACATGCTTTCGCTGACCTCGGCGAACAAATGCTCATCGGCGCCAAAGCTATAGCGAATCGGGGATGTTTCAGCCATGTCTGTTCCTCTTGGAATCATTGTAGAAAGGCAGGCAAAAATCATGCAGGGTGCTGCGGTTCAGGCGGGTGTGCGCACCCTGATCCCCGCCTGGTCCAGGGCCCTGCGGGTTGCTTCCACCAGGTCCAGGGCCCCCGGTGTATCGCTGTGCAGGCAAATGGAATCGAATTCGATAAACAGGTCTTCGCCCTCGACGGTGCGCACCAGGCCGGTCTGGCAGGCCCGCAGCACACGCGCCGCCACGGTGGCCGGGTCCAGGGCGCGTACGTTGCGGGTAAACACGATGGAGCCGGACAGGTCGTACTCACGGTCGGCATAGAACTCGCGCACCACCGGCTGCCCCAGCTCTTTGGCAATACGCCAGATCACCGAGCCGGGCATGCAATACAGCAGCAGTTCAGGCTCCAGGCGTTGCAGGTTTTCCACCAGCAGGCGTGCGGCTTCTTCGTCCCGGGCCAGGTGCATGTACAGCGCGCCATGGGGCTTGATGTGCTGCAAGGTCACGCCCTGTACCCGCGCCAATTCGCGCAGGGCTCCCAGTTGGTAGAGCATGTCGTCCACCAGTTCCTGGGCCGGGGCGTTGATGTGGCGGCGGCCAAACCCCACCAGGTCGCGAAAGCCCGGGTGCGCGCCAATGGCCACGCCCAACTGTTTGGCGCGCTCGATGGTGCGACGCATGGTGCCGGGGTCGCCGGCATGAAAGCCAGTGGCGACATTGGCGGAGCTGATAAACGCCATCAACTCATGATCCACACCGTCGCCGATGGTCCAGGGGCCGAAGCTTTCGCCCATGTCCGAGTTGAAATCCACTGTCTGCATCGGGGCTGCTCCGCTAGGGTTCGTGCCAGGGAAAATAGGCTGGCCCTTGACCCCTTGGGAAGATCTATTATCAGATAGACCATCTTCTGAAAATCAGATACCCCAACGAGAAATCGGTATGTCCCTGACCTTGCGCCAGGTGCGCTACTTTGTCGCCACCGCCGAAATCGGCCAGATTTCCCAGGCGGCGATTCACCTGAACATTTCCCAATCGGCGGTGACCACCGCGATCAAGGAACTGGAAGCCATGCTCGGTGCCCAGCTGTTTGTGCGCTCGGCCCAGGGCATGAACCTGACCGACGCCGGCCGGCACTTTCTCAACCGCGCCTATGTGATTGTGCGCAGTGTCGACGATGCCCTTAGCAGCCCGCTGCCAGACTACCGCGCCAGCGGTGTGCTGCGGATCGCGGCCAGTTACACGGTGCTGGGTTACTTCCTGCCGCACCACCTGCAACGCATGGCGCATTGGCACCCGGACGTGACCATCGAGGTCTTCGAGCAGGAGCGCCAGGCCATCGAACAGGGGCTGCTGGAGGGCCAGTTCGAGATGGCGGTGGTGCTCACCGCCAACCTGACCCACCCGCATATCGTCTCCGAAACCCTGTTCAACTCCGAACGTCGCCTGTGGCTGCCCAGCCACCATCCGCTGTGCGAGCGCAGCGCCGTCAGCCTGGCCGATGTGGCCCGGGAACCCTATATCCTGCTGACCGTGGATGAGGCCGAGCAAAGTGCCATGCGCTACTGGGAACAGGCCGGGCAGACGCCCAAGGTACGGCTGCGTACCAGTTCGGTGGAGGCGGTGCGCAGTATGGTGGCCAATGGCAGTGGCGTGGCGATCCTGTCCGACCTGGTGCATCGCCCCTGGTCCCTGGAGGGCAAGCGCATCGAGACCCTGAGCGTGACCGACCCGGTCGCGCCCATGAGCGTCGGCCTGGCCTGGCACCACGCGCGCGCCTTCACCCCGGCGATGCAGGCGTTCCGCGACTACTTCCACGATGCCTTCCTCGCCCCCCAGCAACTATCGACACGCCGTTAAAGCTGGGCCTTCAAGGTGGCCGACAACCACTCCATCAGCACCCGCACCCTGAGCGGCAAGTGGCGCTGGCCGGCATACAGCATCGACACATCCAGCGCAGGCGCGGGATAGTCGGGAAGCACCGCCACCAACTCACCTTTGTCGAGCAATTCGCGGATGCCCAGCCGCGGCACCTGAATGATCCCGAAACCGGCCAGGCACGCCGACTGGTACGCGTCCGTACTGTTGACCGTGACCCGCCCGGCCATGGCGATGCGCTGCACCTTGTTGCCCAGCACATACTCAAAGCCCGACGAGCGCGCGCCCAGCGGGCGCACGTAGTGCACCAACTGATGCACGGCCAGATCGGCCAGGGTCCTGGGCTCGCCGTAGCGTTGCAGGTAGCCGGGGCTGACGCAGTTGATCATTGGCATGCTGCACAATAACCGCGCCACCACCGACTGGTCGGGCTGCGCGCCGACACGCAACACACAGTCAAAGCCTTCTGCCAGCAGGTCGACCTGACGGTCGGAGCCGCTGATCTCCAGCTCGATCAAGGGGTGCCGATCCATAAACTCCGGCAGGCGCGGCACGATCACCTTGCGGGCCATGACATTGGGCATATCGATACGGATCCGCCCGCTCAATTGCGCCTCGTCCTGGCGAAACAGGCCTTCCAGCTCTTCCATGTGCGCCAGCAGATCCTTGCTGCGCTCATACAGCACCCGCCCGTCCTGGGTGGCCTGCACCTTGCGTGTGGTGCGCTGCAACAGGCGCGTGCCCAGCAGCGTTTCCAGGGCCCGTACGTGCTCGGACACCGTGGAGCGCGGCAGCCCCAGGCTGTCACCGGCCTGGGTGAAACTCGACAGTTCGGTGACACGGACAAAGGTGTGCAACAGGTCCAGCTTGTTCATGGCGGCGGCCCGTGATTGTTCGGCTGATCCGACCAGTGAGTTCGGATCAGCTCTATTTATCACGCAATGCACGGACAAATACACTCAATCCCATACCTACCACCCGCTCCGAGGACTACACCATGCCCCGTAAAATCGCACTGATCACCGGCGCCAGCCGTGGCTTGGGCAAAAGCACCGCCCTGCACCTGGCCGCGCAAGACATCGATATCATTGGCACTTACTACAGCAAGGCCGAGGAGGCCCAGGCGGTGGTGGCAGAGATAGAACAGCTCGGTGGCCGCGCCGCCATGCTGCAACTGGATGTAAGCCAGAGTGCCACCTTCGACGGGTTTATCCGCGAAGTCGGCCGCACGTTAAAGGACGTTTTCGCACAGGAGTATTTCGATTTTCTGGTCAACAATGCCGGTGTCGGCACCCATGCCAGCTTTGTCGAAACCACCGAAGAACAGTTCGACCAAATGGTCGCGATCCACCTCAAGGGCCCGTTCTTCCTGACCCAGAAGCTGCTGCCACTGATCGTCGATGGCGGGCGCATCATCAATATCTCCAGCGGCCTGGCCCGTTTCAGCCTGCCGGGGTATGCCGCCTACGCCTCAATGAAAGGCGCGATGGAAGTGCTGACCCGCTACCAGGCCAAGGAATTGGGCGCACGGGGGATCAGCGTCAACACCCTGGCCCCGGGCGCCATTGCCACCGACTTCGGCGGCGGTGCCGTGCGCGATAACGCCGGTATCAATGCGTTTGTCGCCGGCAACACGGCCCTGGGGCGGGCCGGCTTGCCGGACGATATTGGCGGGGCGATTGCCACGCTGCTGGCCGACGGTAGCAAATGGATCAATGGGCAACGGATCGAGGCGTCGGGCGGGATGTTTGTCTGACCCTCACACTCGCTCTGGCGCACGTTGCTGCAGGAACTTTTCCCGCAGCACGTCGTAGCCCCAGTGGTACACATAGGTGTACGGCAGGAAGAACAGCAGCACGCCGATATCCAGGATAAACGCCTGCATCAGGCTGATGTTCAGCCACGCGGCAATCAGCGGCACGGCAAACAGAATCAGCCCGCCCTCGAACAACAGGGCGTGCATGACCCGGGTCTTGACGCTGTTGGCCAGTTGCAAGCGCACCTTGAGGCGGTCGAAAAAGCTGTTGAAAATCATGTTCCAGGTCAGCGCCAACAGGCTGATGGCCAGGGTCACCGCCCCCATTTCCAGGGCCGGCCGGCCGGTGATCCAGACCAATAGCGGGGTACAGATCAACAAGGCCAGGCCTTCAAAGCCGATGGCCTGGAAAACGCGTTCAGTGATGGACTTGGTGGTGTTCATAAGCCTTGCTCTGTGAATGTCGAGGGTTGCCATCATTACCCTTAAACCCGATACTTCATAATCAATAACCATCGATCAAGGCGATAGATGATGGCCTCTTATGAAGTGTTGCAAGCGTTTGTGCAGGCGGCGGTCCAAGGTTCGTTTTCGGCGGCGGCGCGCAAGCTGGGCAAGAGCCAATCCACGGTCAGCGCGGCAGTGGCCAGCCTGGAGATTGACCTGGACGTGGTGCTGTTCGACCGCAGCAGCCGCAAGCCGACCCTGACCCCGGCCGGGCATGTCCTGTTGCAACGGGCCGAGCAGGTGCTGGAGGCCAGCAGCCGCCTGGAGCTTGCCGCCAGCCAGTTGTCCCGGGGGCTGGAGCCCAGGCTCAGCATTGCCATGTCCGATACCTACCAATCCGCCCGCTTTGAAATCGCCATCACCGCCTTTGAGCAGCGCTATCCCGATCTGGAGCTCGAATGCCTGATTGCCGAATGCGAAGACCTGATCGCCCTGGTGCAAAGTGGCCGCACACACCTGGCCTTTATCGAGAGGCAGGAGAGCTACCCACCGGACCTGACCTGCGCGCCGCTGGAGGAGCGTACAGAGATCGCCTTGTTCGTCTCGGCCAACCACACCCTGGCAGGGCTTGAGGACATCACCCCGCACACCCTGCAGCAATACCGCGAACTGCGCCTGGCAAGCATCATCAACCCCACCGAACGCCGCGGCAGCGGCCGCGTATGGTCGGCGCCCAGCTACCTGATGCTTATGGAAATGGCCCAGCAGGGCTTCGGCTGGGCCCCGCTGCCGCGCTGGTTGGTGGAGCACTTTGCCGGCGGCAAGCTGCGGGAAATCAAGGCCCGCGGCTGGCCACGCGCGGTGGCCGTGGATGCCTTGTGGTCCCGGCAACACCCACCGGGGCCGGCGGGCAGTTGGCTGCTGGAAAAAATACTCGAATAACGCCCCTAGCAGCTACCGGGTTGGTGTGGGCCCTGGGGGAGTTCTGCCAGGCGCCGTTGGATAAAGCGTTGCTCCGGGGCCTGGTGGGTCAGGCCCAGGGCTTTTTCGTAGGCCTGGCGCGCTTCTTTCATCCGCCCCAGCTGCCGACAAAACTCCCCCCGCGCCGAATGCGCCAGGTGGTAATCGCGCAACTCGCCCCGCGCCAGGATCCCCTCCACCTGCTGCAAGCCCGCCAGCGGCCCATCGCGCATGGCCAGGGCAACGGCGCGGTTGAGCTCGATCACCGGCGACGGCAGCATCCGCAGCAGCACGTCATACAGGCCGATAATCTGTGGCCAATCGGTCTGCGCCGCACTCGGTGCCTCGGCGTGCACCGCCGCTATCGCCGCTTGCAGGCAATAAGGCCCAAAGCGCCGGGTGGCCAGGGCCTGCTCCACCCATGCGCAGCCTTGGGCAATCAATGAGGCATCCCACAACGTGCGGTCCTGTTCATCCAGCAGCACCAGCTCCGCAGCGGGCGACAGCCTAGCCGGGCGCCGGGACTCATGGAGCAGCATCAACGCCAGCAGGCCCATGACTTCCGGTTCCGGCAGCAATTCCAGGAGCAGGTGGCCCAGGCGGATGGCCTCGCGGGTCAAGTCGTCACGGGTCAGGTCGGCGCCCATGGAGGCCGAGTAGCCCTCGTTGAACACCAGGTAAATCACCCGCAACACGCTGTCCAGGCGCTCGGGCAACTCGGCCAGCCCTGGTACTTGGTAGGGGATTTTCGCCTCGCGGATCTTGCCCTTGGCCCGCACGATACGCTGGGCGATGGTCGCTGGCGTGACCAGGAAGGCCCGGGCAATTTCCTCGGTGCTGAGGTCACAAATCTCACGCAGGGTAAGCGGCACCTGCGCATCGGCCGCCAGCGCCGGATGGCAGCAGGTGAAGATCAGGCGCAGGCGGTCGTCTTCCACGTCTTCGGCACTCCAGTCAGCCGCTTCCAGCGCATCGGCCTGCTCCTGCAACAACGGGGTGAAGCGGGCCTGGCGCCGCAAGCGGTCGATGGCCTTGAAGCGCCCGGTCGACACCAGCCACGCCCGGGGGTTGTCGGGCACGCCGTCTTGCTGCCAGCGCTCGACCGCGACGAAGAAGGCCTCATGCAGGGCCTCTTCGGCGAGGTCGAAATCCCCCAGCAGGCGAATCAAGGTAGCCAGGATGCGCCGCGACTCACTGCGGTAGATTGCCTCGACCCGGGCCTTGACGGTCAATCAGGCATGCCCTTGGTCACCAGGCTCACCAACCGCTCCAGGCTCTCACCCCAGCCCTGATGGAAGCCCATGGCTTCGTGGGCCTGTTTGTCGGCTTCGCTCCAGTGCATGGCGCGGGCGGTATAGCGGGTCTTGCCATCCACCTCCTCGAAGGTCACTTCAGCACTCATAAACGGCTTGCCCGAGGGAATCCAGCCCGGCAGGAATGCATCGGTAAACACCAGGCGACGCGGCGCATCGATCTCCAGGAACACGCCCTGGGTCGGGTACTCGCTGCCGTCCGGCGCGCGCATCAGGGTGCGAAACAGGCCACCGACCCACAGGTTCATTTCGCACTCCGGCGTGGTCATGCCGTGGGGGCCCCACCATTGCTGCAACAGCGCAGGTTCGGTCCAGGCGCGGAACACCCGGTTCGGTGGCGCGTCGATCACGCGGCTGATGGACAGTTCAAATGCAGCGGGTTGAGTGTTCATGGATAAACCTCCTGAGTCTTATGATTATTGGGTTCAGAGAGTCAACTCACGCACGGGGCGCACTTCCACACTGCCGACCCGTGCCGCCGGGATACCACCGGCCACCTGCAGCGCCTCATTCAGGTCCCGGGCTTCGATCAGGTAGAAGCCGGCAAGCTGCTCCTTGGTTTCGGCAAACGGCCCATCGGTGATCGATAACTTGCCGTTGCGCATGCGCACGGTGGTGGCCGTGTTCACCGGCTGCAGGGCCTCGGCCGCAAGCATGCGACCACTGCCGTGGACTGCCTCGGCGTAGGCATGGCATTCCGCATCCTTGGGGCTGTCGGGCAGGCTGTGCAGCAAGGCTTCGGCGCTGTAGACCAGGCACAGGTATTTCATGGCGTTCTCCGTTTTCGGACTACTGACTATAGTTGGCCGCGATCAAGGTTTCAGGTCGAACAGGCCAACGCCGCTTTCCATATCGAAAGGCGCGGACCAGTGCTCATGCACCACCTTCCATTGCCCCTCGATCCGCTGATAGCCGGCAGTGACGCGCATCCAGCAGGTTTTAACCACGCCATCCGGCCCCGCGCCGCCACAATGGGCAAGCCAGTGGGCAAAGGCGCTGTTATCGGCGGCGACGATATGCAACTCATGGAACTCAAAGATACCGGCGCCCGGGCAACACTCCATGCAGGCCTGCCAATGGGCGCGGTAGGCGTTCTTACCTTTGAATTGCAGGGCATTGACGGCATCGAACGCGACAATATCGTCGGCATAAAAGCTGACAATCCGCTCGATATCCTTGGCGACGACGGCTTGTTTCCATTGTTCGATCAGGGTGTTGATTGCGCTGCTCATGGTGCTACTCCTCAGGGTTGGATAATCACGGATGACAGCCTTAGTCGGCTGGGCCAACCGCCAATCGACAAGCCTACGAAAAATAATTGCGCCCAGGGCAAAACCGCTAGAATTTGCGACTTCCCTGTAGGATTTCGGACAACTGCTCGATGGAAACCCGCCTCGCGCCCTATGAGACGCTGACCGCTGTACAGCAACAGCACCTCGGCACCCTCGAAGTCCACCCCGGGCAACTGCCCTATAGCGGTGATATCGACTGCGCGTTGAACAGCCTGCTGGTCAACCCCAGCCCCGGCATCAAGGGCTTCGCCCTGCTGGCCGACGATATGCCCGTGGCGTTCCTGCTGCTCAAGCGCCCGCCGTGCCTGCCCCATTGGGCCGACGCCCATAGCGCCACCCTGCATGCCCTGCAAGTCGATCGCCGCCAGCAAGGCCGAGGCTTCGGCAAGGCCTGCCTGCAAGCCCTGCCCGCCGCCGCCCGCCTGGCCTGGCCGCAGATCACGGGCCTGGAGTTGTCGGTGGACCGCGACAATGTGGCGGCCATGGGCTTGTACTTGCAGCAAGGCTGGGTTGACCGGGGGGAGGCGTATAAGGGGCGGGTGGGTTATGAGCGGCGGTTGGCGCTACTGTTTTGATTACCGGCAAGGAGATTCCCATGCTAAGCACCCTGGAACAGCTCGAAACCCTCTACGGCCTGCCCCACGAGCGTGCCCTGCGCAAGGAAATCGCGTTTCTCAATGAGGATTACCAGGCGATGGTCAAAGCCTCGCCGCTGGTGATTGTCAGTTCGGCAGGCGCCGATGGCCTCGACGGCTCGCCTCGGGGCGATGTGCCGGGGTTTGTGCGGATCCTCGATGAACGCACGCTGGCGATCCCGGATCGACCGGGCAATAACCGCCTCGATACCTTGCGTAACCTGTTGGTGGATCCGCGGGTTGCCTTGCTGTTTATCATTCCAGGAATCGGTGAAACGTTGCGGGTCAACGGGCGGGCGCAGATCTCCATCGAGCCTGAGTTGCTGCAAAGCTTTGCGGTCAATGGCAAGCCGGCGCGGTCGGTGATTGTGGTGCAGGTGCAAGCGGCGTATTTCCATTGCTCGAAGGCCTTTGTACGCTCCGATTGCTGGAACCCGGACAAGCATGTGGAGCGTTCGACGCTGCCATCAGCGGGGGCCTTCCACAGACGTTTGAATGATGGGCAGTTTGATGCCGAGGCCTATGACCGGGAGATGCCGGAGCGGGTCAAGGCCACGTTGTATTGAGGCCCTGGGCGGCTCGGGCGCCCTTGAGATCGCCATCGCGGGCAAACCCTAATGCCAGTCAGTTAAGCCTTTTTGTAGGAGCGAGCTTGCTCGCGAAGAACTTGAGAGCGCCGCGTTTACCTAGCAAACACGCGTTATCGTTGACGTCCTTCGCGAGCAAGCTCGCTCCTACAGAAAGCAGAATCCGCTTAACTGACTGGCATTAGGGCAAGCCCGCTCCCACAGGTAATTGCGCCGTACCTGGCTTTGAGTAACCCCCCGATACAAATGTGGGAGCTGGCTTGCCTGCGATGGCGGTGGATCAGGCGATGTACAGGTTATGCGGACTTTTCGACAGGCAGCCAGATTTCCACAGTACCGGTGCCCTTATCCACATCGAAGTCGGCGCTGTAGCGCTCCAGATCCGGCCCGGCCACCTTGTACCCCGACGTCGGCAACCACTCGTACATAATCCGCTCATAGGTCTGCGACAGCGCATACACCGGCCCGTAGTGCGCGAAGACCGCGTAATGATTGGCCGGCACTTCAATGGATTGAAAGTTGCCCGGCACATCACTTTTGGCCGGCACTTGGACCCCGGCGATGTAATCGAATTCTTCCTGGGTGGCGTTGTAGCACACGCCGTAGGTCACGCCGCCAATGCGTTTCTTGATGTCCTTGATGCAGGTGTCGAACAACTCCCACAACTTCGGAATATCCCCCAGCGTAGCCTTGCCGTAATGACCACCGACCCCGGCGATCACCATGGCCTTGCCCTCTTCCATGCGGGGTTCCAGGGGTAACGTTACCTGTTGGTTCATCTGCACAATCTCCATGGGTGAGTGACCAAAACCATACCGAGTATAGGGGCATACACACGTCACACTCCAGATGGAAAAATTTCCTACACCATCTGGACAACCAGCTGTCATCGCCCGTATTGTCTGCCCCGCAGGCCACCGCAGTGGCCGACGTCGCTCGGACGGTTCCGGGCGCTTACGTATTCCGAGGCAACAATGGCAGACCAAGGTTCGCCGCGCCGCTTTGCGCGCATAGATCGACTCCCCCCTTATGTTTTTAATATCACTGCCGAGCTGAAGATGGCTGCGCGTCGGCGCGGCGAAGACATCATCGACCTGAGCATGGGTAACCCCGACGGCCCGACACCACCGCATATCGTGGAAAAACTGGTGACCGTCGCCCAGCGTGAAGACACCCACGGCTACTCCACCTCCAAGGGCATCCCGCGCCTGCGCCGCGCGATTTCGCGCTGGTACAAGGACCGCTATGAGGTGGATATCGACCCGGAAACCGAGGCCATCGTGACCATCGGTTCCAAGGAAGGCCTGGCGCACCTGATGCTGGCCACCCTGGACCAGGGCGACACCGTGCTGGTGCCCAACCCTAGCTACCCGATCCACATCTACGGTGCGGTGATTGCCGGCGCCCAGGTGCGCTCGGTGCCGCTGATTCCCGGCGTGGACTTCTTCGCCGAGCTGGAGCAGGCCATTCGCGGTTCGATCCCCAAGCCGAAAATGATGATCCTGGGCTTTCCGTCCAACCCGACCGCGCAGTGCGTGGAGCTGGACTTCTTCGAGCGGGTGATCGCCCTGGCCAAGCAGTACGACGTGCTGGTGATCCACGACCTGGCCTATGCCGATATCGTCTACGACGGCTGGAAAGCCCCGTCGATCATGCAGGTGCCGGGCGCCAAGGACATTGCGGTGGAGTTTTTCACCCTGTCCAAGAGCTACAACATGGCCGGCTGGCGCATCGGCTTTATGGTCGGTAATGCGGAGTTGGTCAACGCCCTGGCGCGCATCAAGAGTTACCACGACTACGGCACCTTCACCCCGCTGCAAGTGGCGGCGATTGCCGCGCTGGAAGGCGACCAGCAATGTGTGAAGGACATTGCCGAGCAGTACCGCCAGCGCCGCAATGTGCTGGTCAAGGGCCTGCATGAACTGGGCTGGATGGTGGAGAACCCGAAGGCGTCGATGTACGTCTGGGCGAAAATCCCCGAGGCGTATGCCGCCATGGGCTCGCTGGAATTTGCCAAGAAGTTGCTGCTCGAAGCCAAGGTGTGTGTGTCGCCGGGGATCGGCTTTGGCGAGTATGGCGATGACCATGTGCGCTTTGCGCTGATCGAGAACCAGGACCGTATTCGCCAGGCGGTGCGCGGGATCCGGGCCATGTTCCGGGCTGATGGCCTGGTCACCAAGGCCTGACCCACTGATCGTTCCCACGCTCTGCGTGGGAATGTAGTCCGGGACGCTCTGCGTCCCAAAGCGTGACGCAGAGCGTCACAAGGGGCATTCCCACGCAGAGCGTGGGAACGATCAAAACCGTATTCGCCAGGCGGTGCGCGGGATCAGGGCCATGTTCCGGGCCGATGGCCTGGTCACCAAGGCCTGACCCACTGATCGTTCCCACGCTCTGCGTGGGAATGTAGTCCGGGACGCTCTGCGTCCCAAAGCGTGACGCAGAGCGTCACAAGGGGCATTCCCACGCGGAGCGTGGGAACGATCACTCACCCCTGGTTGGGTTACACCACCAACGACAGCAACATGATAAAGCCCAGCGCCACGATGGACAGGATGGTCTCCATGGCCGTCCAGGTCTTGAACGTCTCGGCCACGGTCATGTTGAAGTACTGCTTGACCAGCCAGAACCCGGCATCGTTGACGTGCGACAGGATCAACGACCCCGCCCCCGTCGCCAGCACCAGCAACTCCAGGTTGACCCCCGGCACCATCCCCACCACCGGCACCACAATGCCCGCGCCGGTAATGGTGGCCACGGTCGCCGACCCCGTGGCAATCCGAATCACCGCCGCCACCAGCCACGCCAGCAGGATCGGGTTGATCTGTGCCGTCACCGCCATATGGCCGATCACGTCGCCCACGCCGCTGGTCACCAGCATCTGCTTGAAACCACCCCCGGCACCGATGATCAGGATGATCGCGGCCGTCGGCGCAAGGCTGGCATCCAGCAGCTTGAGGATCTGTTTGGAATGAATGCCCTGGCGATGGCCAAAGGTGTACAGCGACAGCAGCAACGCCAGGAGCAAGGCGCTGATCGGATGACCGATCATGTCCATCCAGTTGCGCACGATATGCCCGTCGGGCAAGGCGATGTCGGCGAAGGTTTTCAGCAGCATCAGGAACACCGGCAGCAGCACGGTGATCAGGGTGATGCTGAAGCTCGGCAGGTTTTTCCCGTCGGACTCGCGGGCCAGTTGGTCCACCAGTTCCTGGGACGGGTTGCCCGGAATGTACTTGGCAATGAACGTGCCGAAGATCGGCCCGGCAATGATGGCGGTGGGCAAGGCGACGATCAGGCCGTAGAGGATGGTCTTGCCGATATCCGCGCCAAACACGCCGATGGCCAGCAACGGCCCCGGGTGCGGCGGCACCAGGCCATGGACCGCCGACAGGCCGGCGAGCAGCGGGATGCCGATCTTGATCAGCGACACCCCGGTACGCCGCGCCACGATAAACACCAGCGGGATCAGCAGCACAAAGCCGATCTCGAAGAACAGCGGGATGCCCACCAGGAACGCGGCAAACATCATGGCCCACTGCACCTTGTCCTTGCCGAAGGCGCGGATCAGGGTTTGGGCGATCTGATCGGCACCACCGGATTCGGCCATCATCTTGCCGAGCATCGTCCCCAGCGCCAGGATAATCCCGACAAACCCGAGCACCCCGCCGAAACCGTCCTGGAAGGCCTTGATAATCTTGTCCACGGGCATGCCCGAGGTCAGGCCCAGGAAGCCTGCGGCGATGATCAGGGCAATAAAGGGGTGGACCTTGAACCGGGTGATCAACACGATCAGCCCGATGATGGTGACCACTGCATCGAGCAGCAGGTAAGACTCGTGGGACATGCCAAACATGGGGGTCGTCTCCTGTTTGTTGTTGTTATTAAAGCGGGTGTTGAATTTCGTGCCGTCGGATAGCGCTATCTTTCGGCCAAAAAATCATCGGGAAGGTTCAAAGCCGTGGGTCAGCCACCAGGCGTGGGTCTGCGCGGCCAGGTCCTCGATGCTGTCTTCACTGGCGTTGAGGGCCAGGGTCAGCGGCTCGCCGATAGGCGATTCGAGGGTGGCGAACTGGCTGTCGATCAGGCTGGCCGGCATAAAATGGCCGGGGCGATGGGACACGCGGTCGGCGGCCACCTCGCGGGTCAGCTCCAGGAAGACAAAGCCCAGGCCCGGCGCGGCTTCGCGCAGGTGATCGCGGTATTTTTTCTTCAGCGCCGAACAGGTCAGCACCGGATGCTCGCCAGCCTTGAGCGCACGGCGCAGCTCATCGCAGAGGATATCGAGCCAGCCGGCCCGGTCGTCGTCGTTGAGGGGATGGCCTGCGCTCATCTTTTCGATATTGGCGGCCGGGTGAAAGCTGTCGCCTTCAATGGCGGTGGCGCCGTTCAACAGGCACAGGGCCTCGCTGACACTGGACTTGCCACAGCCGGAAACACCCATGATGACCAGGGCGGTAACAGGTTGACTCATGAAACACCTCAGGACGCAGATAGCGCTATCTTTGCACGCCCTAAGGCTTGTGCAAACACAGGCTTTTCCCGCGCCTAATTGTCATTTTTATGGAGTGACGCGTGCATCCTCTCCAACCGTTTGCGCAAGTATTTGCAGGCTTTTGGAGACAGCGCTACCTTAGTGCCTCGATTTTTGTTTGGCAAGCCGCCTGATGACCTCCAAGAACGATAAAAATACCCGCACCACGGGTCGCCCGACCCTTAACGAAGTAGCCCGCCTGGCCGGCGTCAGCCCGATTACCGCCTCCCGGGCCCTGCGCGGGATCAGCACCGTGGCCACCGAACTGGTGGAAAAAGTGCAAAAAGCCGCAGCCGAGCTGAACTACGTGGTCAACCCGGCCGCCCGTGCCCTGGCCTCGGCCCGCAGCCAATCGGTGGTGGTGCTGGTGCCCTCGCTGTCCAACCTGCTATTTATCGAAACCCTGGAGGCCATTCACCAGGTATTGCGGCCCAAGGGCTTTGAAGTGCTGATCGGCAACACCCACTATTCCCGGGACGAAGAAGAAAACCTGCTGCGCAACTACATGGCCTACCAGCCACGGGGCCTGCTGCTGACCGGCTTTGACCGCACCGAAAGCGCCCGGCGCATGGTGGAGTCGAGCAATGTGCCCTGCGTGTACATGATGGACCTGGACCCGACGGCCGGGGTCAACTGCGTCGGTTTCTCGCAGATCAGTGCCGGCGAAACCGCAGCAGCGCACCTGATCTCCCGGGGCCGCAAACGCCTGGCCTATGTCGGCGCGCAGTTGGACCAGCGTACGCTGCTGCGCGGCGAAGGCTTCCGCCGCGGCCTGCAGCAGGCCGGCTTGTATGACCCGGCCCTCGAACTGCTGACCCCACGTCCCTCGTCGGTGGGCCTGGGTGGCGAGCTGTTCCTGCAACTGTTGGCCAGCCACCCGGACGTGGACGCGATCTTCTTCGGCAACGACGACCTGGCCCAGGGCGCCTTGCTCGAAGCCCTGCGCCACGGGATCAAGGTGCCGCAACAGGTGGCGGTGCTGGGCTTCAACGACCTGCCCGCCTCCAGCTTCATGGTGCCGCGCCTGAGCAGCATCAGCACCCCACGCGAAGCCATTGGCCGACGCGCGGCTGAGCATTTACTAATGGTGATGGCCGGCAACAAAATCGCCCGGCCGGTGGTGGATATGGGGTTTGAGTTGAAGGTGCGCGAGAGTACCTGAACCACATGCGGTCGATGTGGGAGCGGGCTTGCCCGCGATAACGGTGTGTCAGGCAATACATCCGGCACTGATACTCCGTTATCGCGGGCAAGCCCGCTCCCACATTTTTGAGCGTGCCCACTTAACCCTATCGCTGTCCTCGCGCGCCCCTGCTAAATTGCCCAACTCACCTTTTGCCAGGGAAGCACCATGGGACACGCGCTGAAAATCTTGGGTCGCACATCGTCGATCAACGTACGAAAAGTCCTGTGGACCTGCCAGGAACTGTCTATCCCCTACGAGCGTGAAGATTGGGGCATCGGTTTCACGCCTACCCAGTCACCCGAATTCCTTGCCTTGAACCCCAACGCCCAGGTGCCGGTAATCGTCGATGACAACGGCGTGCTGTGGGAGTCCAACACCATCTGCCGCTACCTGGCAGGCCTGCACCAACGTCATGATTTGCTGCCCACCGCCCCCGCGCCACGCGCCAGGGTCGAGCAATGGATGGACTGGCAAGCCACCGAACTCAACCCCTCCTGGGGCTACGCCTTCCACGCCCTGGTGCGCCAGAACCCGGACTTCCAGGACCCACAGCGCATTGCCGCTGGCGTACGCGGATGGAACGACAAGATGGGGTTGCTGGAGCAACAATTGCGCAAAACCGGCGCCTATGTGGCCGGTGACGACTTTACCCTCGCCGATATCCTGGTAGGCCTGTCAGTGCACCGCTGGCGGATGACGCCCATGGCGCGCCCTTCCTACCCGGCTGTCGATGCGTACTACGCCCTGCTCAGCCAGCGCCCAGGTTTCCAGGCCTTTGCCCTCGACGGTCACAACTAAGGGCCCACCTAAAGCTCACCATCGGCGCATGTGTTAATCGGTAGCAGCTCAGCAGGCTGAACCACTCATCCGGCACCGTGAAAAACTGTCAACTTTCACAGTAGACCTGCCTTTTCAAGCGCATTTAACTAGATGCAATGCTTGCCCAATCTTACGGCAACCGCATCTCATAAATGCATGAAAACAGGAGAGTCCTATGTCTGTTAAATCATCTAAACCATCGTTGAAAACTTACTACGCCCAAGGTTCTGTCAAAGCCAAGGTATCACTTGATAGCAGGCCATTCGTTTCTGAAGGCGTGACGATTTGGAGTGGAGGCTCCTACTCCGTGGTCAGAGCAGATCTACAGTCACGCCTTCAGTTACTGCAGTTTAACCTGGACAATAACATCCAGGCCGGAACGCACAACCTGGGTTCGGGTCCAGATGAAACCATTGCGTACTTCTATCACTACAATGGAGAATTCGGCTGGAGTTACTTCGCCGAGACAGGGACGCTAAACATCACCGATGTCGATCTAGAACGACAATTGCTCAAGGCCACCTTTAAATTCGAGTCCCCAGGCATGGAGCCAGGTGACCCATCTGTAAAAGTCACAGAAGGAGAAATCGACCTCACGGGTGCACGCGGTAAAACACGGTAGAGAGAAATGCCCTACTGCTATCCGACACAACGCAGACCTTGCCGTCAGATAGCGGCAAGGTTTCACCGCTGACAGGACAATACTTGCCGACCTTTGCACGACATCGCCCGTAAATTCTGGGCTTGGCGCCTGGGCACGCTAATTGCTAAACCCTATGGACCGTTCAAAACCACAGGTGCCCGATCATGTTGGTCAATACCCAAGTCTCGTCCGTGATCCAACAGTCCAAACGCCCCGACCTGGATCCGGCCAACGCTGCCGCCAGCGCGCTGTACAGCGGCGTGATGCAAAACGTGCAGAACGCGGCCGCCGCGACCCAGGTGCAGGCCACGCAAAAGGCCACCGACACCACCGCCAGCAACGTGGACGCCGCGTTCGCCAAGACCCGCCTGCAACTGCAAGCGACACCGCCGACCAGCGCCACGCCCACCACCGCAACCAGCACCCAGGCCCGGGCAGAGTTCAACGATTACATGAGCAAGACCCCTGCCGAACGCATTCGTGAGCAGATCCTGCTGGAAAGGGGCCTGACCGAAGACGCTGTGAAAGCGATGCCTATCGAGCAGCAGAACGCCATTGCCCTGGAAGTGACTGAGCGCCTGAAGATGCAGGCGGCGCAGCAGTTCGCCGAGAAGACTGCCGACCCGCAGATCAAGGCCGTCAAAGACGCCCTGGCCACATAACCCCACTGCTGTAGGAGCGAGCTTGCTCGCTCCTACACAGGGCCGTTATTGCAGTTGCAGGGTGGAATTGAACTGGCCGATGGCGTCCACCACATGCCGCGAGCCTTCCTGAATCTCCAGGATCACCTGCCCCGCCTCATTGGCCAACTCCACCCCCAGCCCGGTACGACTCAGGCTCGACTGCATGCTCGATACCGCGCTCAGGGACAAGTCGTGGTTCCTGCGCACCACATCGACAATCTCCAGCGTGGCCTGGCTGGTACGTGCCGCCAGGCTGCGCACCTCATCCGCCACCACCGCAAACCCGCGCCCGTGCTCACCGGCACGGGCGGCTTCAATGGCGGCGTTGAGCGCCAGCAGATTGGTTTGGTCGGCAATCGCGCGAATGGTCTGGACGATGGTGCCAATGATGTCCGACTGCTTGCTCACTGCATCAATGCTCAACGCGGCTTGATTCAGGTCGTGGGAAATTTCTTCGATGATCTGCACCGTCTGCTGCACCACTTCCGACCCCTTGCGGGCGCAGGCGTCGTTCTGCACCGAGGTGGCATGGGCCGAATCGGCGGCGGTACGCAACGTGGAGACCTGCTCGGTGATATCACTGGCAAACTTCACCACTTTGTACAGGCGACCGTTGGCATCGAAAATCGGATTGTAGGAGGCTTCCAGAAAAAGGGTCTGGCCCTGCTTATTGCGCCGCTCAAAACGATGGGAGTGAAACTCGCCCCGGTTGAGCGACGCCCAGAAGGCTTTATAAGCCGGCGACTCTACCTCCGCGTGGTGACAGAACATGCGGTGGTGCTGGCCGACGATTTCGCCGAGAGAATACTGCACCGTCTTCAGGAAGTTGTGGTTGGCATTGAGGATCTGCCCCAAAGGGGTGAACTCGATGACCGCCATGGAGCGGCTGATGGCGTCAATCAGGCTCTGGTTTTCGTGTTCGCGGTGAACCCGTGCGGAAATATCCGACGCCACCTTGATCACGCTCTGCACCTGTTTGTCCGGGCCGTAGACCGGCATGTAACTGGCCTCCAGCCACACCTCCTGGCCACTTTGGGTCAACCGCATGAACGTGCCGCTGATAGGCTTGCCCTGAGCCAGGTCGCGCCATAACTGGGTGTAGGCATCGCTATGGGAATAGGCCTCCTCGCAGAAAATCCGATGGGGTTTGCCGCGCACTTCCTCGGCGCTGTATCCCATGGTCCTACAGAAGTTTTCATTGGCGTCCAGGACCACGCCGTTGCGATCAAACTCGATCATCGCCATGGAATGGCTGATCGCCGCCAACTTGGCCTGGGCCTGGCTCAAAGCGCAGGAGAAACGTTCGATTTCTAACAGGTCGGATTTGTGGTGCAGACTAAACATGCTCGGATCACCTTCAGCGCTGTTTTTGAATGACGGTTAGTTCTTGGATTTGACCCAGTACAACTTTCCACAAAACAGGCAAACGCAATCGTCCAGAGACAGGACACGTGTCAGGCGATAGATAAATGATGATCAATCGGAGCGTCCATGGGCAACACTCGTTTCAAGGCATCCTTTTCTTGATGGCCCCGCAAGGGCCTGCTGTAACCGACACACGCAAATCCATTTAACCTGAGGCTCCTTTTTCCCGGCGCTTTGACAGAAACGCTCATCTATTCACAGTTTTTATAGTAGTCGTCATGCTCTATTTCAAAAGCCACCCAAAACGCTTCATATGGCGAGCGACATAAGTGGTTCTGAGTGAGCATAGCCGGGGCCTGGCGTGATGCAAGGCCATTAGCCATCATTGCTGAGAGGTCTGTTGGGGGGGGCGTGCGGGGGAGATATCAGAATGTATCGATGCCGTTGCAGGAGCGAGCTTGCCCGCTCCTGCGGCGAAGTACTCAGTGACCGAACAGGCCCGTCTCGGACTTCTTGGCTTTTTTGTCCGCGCGTTTTTCATCGGCGGTCTTTGCCGGTTTTTTCTTCGCGGCTTTCTTTGAATCCATACCTTTGGCCATGACACATGCTCCACTAACAGAGGAAGTAACAAGGGGTATAACACCTATTGCCCAACAGAAGGCGCTTTGCCCGACTTATAATCACCGCCCCGTGATCACGCCTGTCGAACCACCATGCCCGAGTTGCACATCGATCTACTGGCAGAACCCCTGTGGCCGCTGCTGAACAAGTTCTACCGCAGCCACAATTCATCGATGAAAGCCCTCAAGGGCGGTCAATTGTGGGTGGCGCGCAACAGCCAGATCGTCGCCGGGCTGTGCCTGAGCCCCGTGGTCGGCGGCCAGTGGCTGACCGGGCTGTTTGTCGATCCGGCCTGGCGTGGGCAGGGGCTGGCGGCGCGGCTGGTCGAGGACGCCATCGCGCCCGTCGAAGGAACGGTGTGGCTGTTGTGCCACCCGGACCTGGAAGGGTTTTATCAAGCCCTGGGCTTCAGCCAGCAAACGGTGTTGCCGCAGTCGCTGGCCGAGCGCCTGGTGCGCTATAAACGCAACAAGCCGATGATTGCCATGGGCGTGTGCCGCCGGGGCTAGTCGTCGGCGCTGGGGTCCATGTCCGGGAACATCACCTCGATAAACCCGAACTTGCTGAAGTCGGTGATCCGCGAAGGGTACAACCGACCGATCAGGTGGTCGCACTCATGCTGCACCACCCGGGCATGGAAGCCATCGGCAATCCGCACAATCGGCTCGCCCTTGGGGTCAAACCCCTCATAGCGGATCTGTTGGTAGCGATCCACCGCCCCCCGCAGCCCGGGTACCGACAGGCAGCCTTCAAAGCCCTCCTCCATCACTGGGCTGAGCGGGGTAATCAGCGGGTTGATCAGGATGGTCTGGGGCACCGCCGGGGCATCCGGGTAACGCTCGCTGCTCTCGAAACCGAAGATCACCAGCTGCAGGTCGACACCGATCTGCGGCGCGGCCAGGCCAACGCCGCCCACATGCTCCATGGTTTGGAACATATCGTCGATCAGTTGCCACAACTCGGGGCTGTCGAACATTTCCGGCGGGACCGGCGGTGCGATACGCAGTAGGCGCTCATCGCCCATTTTCAGGATTTCACGAATCATCGGTCAGGCTTCATCAGTGGTTGGCTTGGGCAGCGAATGGTCCCGGCCGAGGCCTGAGACGTGTTGTTTTTCATGGCTTGGGTGCTCGCCAAAATCCTTTTCACCCGGGTCCTTGCCTTCGGCGGACATATGCTCGATCACCGCGTTCATCTCCGCGCCCAGCAGCAATACGGCGGCGGAAATGTAGAAATACAGCAGCAGGACGATGATCGCCCCGATGCTGCCATACATGGCGTTGTAGTCGGCGAAAGTCTTGACGTAATAGCCAAAACCCAGTGACGCCACGATCCACACCACCACCGCCAGCACCGAGCCCGGCGTGATAAAGCGAAACTTTTGCTTCACGTCCGGCATCACGTAATACATCAAGGCCACGGCGAACATCAACAAAATCACGATCAATGGCCAGCGCAGGATGGTCCACAACGTGACCACGAACTCCTGCATGCCGATCTGCCCGGCCAGCCACTCCATCACTTGTGGCCCCAACACCATCAACGCCGCAGCGGCCAGTAACATGCCAGCAATGCCCACGGTGTAGAAAATCGACAACGGGAAACGTTTCCAGATCGGCCGGCCTTCGACCACATCGTAGGCGGCGTTCATCGCGCTCATCATCAGACGCACACCGGCCGAGGCGGTCCACAGCGCGATGACGATACCTACCGACAACAGGCCGCCCTTGGATTGCTGCAGCTGGTCGATCACCGGGTTGACCTGCTCCAGGGCCTGGGGCGGCAATACCAGTTCCGATTGCAGGCGCAACCAACTGAAAAAGTCCGGCAAGTGCAGGAAACCGATCAGGGCAATCAGGAACAGCAGGAAGGGGAACAGCGAGAACAGCATCTGGTAAGCCAATGCCGAGGCGTAGGTAGACATCTCGTCATCGACAAACTCCTTGACTGTGCGTATCAGCACGCGGTGCAGCGGCAGGTCTTTTAATACCGGAAAAATCATAGCGTCTCCTTTCGCCGCAAAAGGTTGAGTTCGTGGGCGACTCAGGGGCCGTTTTCTACATCACGGTAGCCTATTCGGCGACCATGAAACAATTTCAAAACGTTAGTCAGCAACGCTGACATAAAAACGGCCATCCGTGGATGACCGTTGTCCTGCGTGTTGGGGCGGGTTAATCAGGCTTTGTCGACCGTCTTCTTGACCGCGTCCTTGACCTTGCCGACCGCTTGCTGGGCTTCGCCCTTCTTCTCTTGAATCTTGCCTTCGGCTTGCAGCTTGGGGTTGTCAGTGGCCTTGCCGACACCTTGCTTGATAGTGCCGATGGCTTCGTTCGCTAAACCTTTTACCTTATCCGCTGTGCTGCCCATGGTATTTCTCCGTAAGAACAATCAAGGGTTTGGGTCATTACCTAAGCGTTGACCCTGGGCCTTTGCGCAGAGTTTCAATTATTTGCGCAAGGCATTTCATCACCCCGTACAGGTTTGGCTTTATGTTTTGCCGCCAACCCCCGAGAATGCCCGGCAGATTCAGGCTCAATCGCTGAATAACAGATCCCGTAGGAAGGTTATGAAACTCAATAAAACACAGGCCATCGCCCGCAGAAACCTGGAACTGGGCGGTGCCGTGCTCGGTGTCAACAACTGCCACTTCACCGACCTGGACCGCAAGCGCAACATCTGGTGGTTCGACCTGCCGCTGGCCCGCATTGCCATCGGCCAATACGAGTGGATTCATTTGTTGATGCACAACGCCGAGACCGACCAGTTGCTGCACTTGAAAGTGCCGACGGCCTTCCTGCGTGAAACACTTGAAGGGTTGGTGGTGCGCAATGCGGGCAAGCGCAAGCCGGAGATGACCCTGGAGCTGAGCGCAGATAAGGATTCGTTCCTCAAGGATGTGCGCCCGACTGGGGCGGGTGTGAGCTTCGCGCAGTTCGCCCTGTAAGCACTCACCAAAGAATATGTAAATGCGCTTGTGTGGGGCTTGCCCGCGATAGCAATGTATCAGTGCCAGATTTATTGGCTGACACTCCGTTATCGCGAGCAAGCCCGCTCCCACACCAACCCCACATTTGGATTGCATTCCAATCAGCGCCCAATAAAAAGCCCCGCATTCGGGGCTTTTTATTTACTTCTTCAGGCCTAGCTTCTTCAGCTCTTCATCACGCAACTCACGGCGCAGGATCTTGCCCACGTTGGTGGTCGGCAGCGCTTCGCGGAACTCGACAGCCTTGGGCACTTTGTAGCCGGTGACGTTGGCGCGCATATGCTCCATCACCTGTTCCTTGGTCAGGGTCGCGCCCGGCTTGACCACGATGAACAGCTTGATGTGCTCGCCCGACTTATCGTCCGGCACACCAATGGCCGCGCATTGCAGCACGCCTGGCAGGCTTGCCAGCACGTCTTCCAGCTCGTTGGGGTAGACGTTGAAACCGGAGACCAGAATCATGTCCTTTTTGCGGTCGACGATGCGCATGTAGCCATCTGGCTGGATGATCGCGATATCACCGGTCTTCAACCAGCCTTCGCTGTCGAGGACTTCGGCGGTGGCGTCTTCACGCTGCCAGTAGCCTTTCATCACTTGCGGGCCCTTGACGCACAGCTCGCCGATTTCGCCCAGGGGCAATTCGACGCCCTCATCCGAGATGACTTTGCACAGGGTCGAAGGCACCGGGATGCCGATAGTGCCGATCTGGATGTTCTGGATCGGGTTGACCGTGGCTACCGGGCTGGTTTCGGTCATGCCGTAGCCTTCACAGATGTTGCAGCCGGTCACGGCTTTCCAACGCTCGGCCGCCGCCAGTTGCAATGCCATGCCACCCGAGAGGGTAACCTTGAGCGCCGAGAAATCCAGCTTGCGGAAGCCCTCGTTGTTGCACAGGGCCACGAACAGGGTGTTCAGGCCGACAAAGCCGCTGAACTTCCACTTCGACAACTCCTTGACCATCGCCGGCAGGTCGCGCGGGTTGCTGATCAGGATGTTGTGGTTGCCGATCAGCATCATCGCCATGCAATGAAAGGTGAAGGCATAGATGTGGTACAGCGGCAGCGGTGTGATCAGGATCTCGCAGCCCTCATTGAGGTTGGAGCCCATCAGCGCCTTGCACTGCAGCATGTTGGCCACCAGGTTGCGATGGGTCAGCATCGCGCCCTTGGCCACGCCGGTGGTACCACCGGTGTATTGCAGCACGGCCACGTCTTCGCTGGCAGGGCTGGCGTCGGTGACGGGTTGGCCATGACCCTTGGCCAGGACGTCGTTGAACTTGATCGCCTGGGGCAAGTGATAGGCCGGGACCATTTTTTTCACGTACTTGATGACGCTGTTGATCAGCAGCCGCTTGAGCGGCGGCAACAGGTCGGCGACCTCAGTGACGATCACGTGCTTGACGCCCGTCTTGGGCACGACTTTTTCTGCCAGGTGCGCCATGTTGGCCAGGCAGACCAGGGCCTTGGCCCCGGAGTCGTTGAACTGGTGTTCCATTTCCCGCGCGGTGTACAGCGGGTTGGTGTTGACCACGATCAGGCCGGCGCGGATAGCCCCGAACACGGCGACCGGGTATTGCAGAAGGTTGGGCAATTGCACGGCGATTCGATCACCGGGCTGCAAGTCGGTATGCTGTTGCAGGTAGGCAGCAAAGGCACCGGACAATTCGTACAACTCACCGTAGGTGATTGTCTTGCCCAGGTTGCTGAAAGCCGGTTTGTCGGCGAAGCGTTGGCAGGACTGTTTCAGTACCGCCTGAATATTTTGATACTCGTCTGGATTGATGTCTGCAGCAATCCCGGCGGGGTACTTATCCTTCCAAAAGTCTTCGATCATGGAAGCCCACTCCTCAGCGACGCGAATTCATTCACCGCATTTGATGCGATTATTATTTGTGTGTGTTTTTTTAGGTGATTCTGGCTGTTTCAAGCAGGCCGAGAGGTCACAAAGCGCGCCGAGAGTAGCAGCTTTGCAAAGGGCCGCCTAGAGCCAAAAGAGGGCCCTACAGTCATAAACATGACTCAAGAATACCTAGTAGTCATTTTTAGAGCAAAGATTCTATAACACCTAAAACAGCTCTATTCCCAGGATGTACGCCGTCAAAATGTGGGAGCGGGCTTGCTCGCGATAGCGGTGGGTCAGGCAATCCATCTGGCACTGACACACTGCTATCGCGAGCAAGCCCGCTCCCACACAAGCCAGCTCCCACATTTGAATCGTATTTCAATTCAGGTCAGGCGATGTCGCGCAGCTCGCGCCGCAGGATCTTGCCCACCGGCGTCATCGGCAGCGAATCGCGCAACACAATATGTTTGGGCACCTTGTAGCCGGTGAAGTTGGCCTTGCAGTAGCTCTTCAGCTCTTCAAGGCTGACGCCTTGGGCCCGTGCCACCACGAACAGTTTCACCGCCTCGCCGGTACGCTCGTCCGGCACGCCGATCACCGCGCAGTTGGCCACGTTGGGGTGGGCCATCACCACGTCTTCGATCTCGTTGGGGTACACGTTGAAGCCCGAGACGATGATCAGGTCCTTCTTGCGGTCGACAATGCGCACAAACCCATCCGGGTCGATCACCGCAATATCGCCGGTTTTGAGCCAGCCTTCGGCGTCCAGGGTCTCGGCAGTGGCTGCCGGTTGCTGCCAGTAGCCCTTCATGACCTGCGGGCCCTTGATGCACAACTCGCCCCGCTCGCCCAGCGGCAGCTCCTCGCCGGCGTCATCGATGACCTTCATCGCCGTACCCGGCACCGGAATGCCCACGGTGCCCAGGCGCGATTGATCACCGTAGGGGTTGGTGCTGGCCACCGGCGACGTCTCGGTCAGGCCGTAGCCTTCGCCGATGGAACAGCCGGTGACCTGCTTCCAGCGCTCGGCCGTGGCCTTGACCAGGGCGGTGCCGCCGGAGTTGGTGATCTTCAGGTGGGAGAAGTCCAGGGTCTTGAAGTCCGGGTGTTCCATCAGCGCGACAAACAGCGTGTTGAGCCCCAGCAGCCCAGTAAAGCGCCACTTCTTCAGTTCCTTGATAAAGCCGCCGATGTCCCGTGGATTGGTGATCAGCACGTTGTGGTTGCCGGTGACCATCATGCACATGCAGTTCGCGGTGAAGGCATAGATGTGGTACAGCGGCAGCGGCGCGATCATCACCTCCTGCCCTTCCTTGACCAGCGGATGCCCGTCTTCGCGCAGCTGGGACATGCACGCCCGTACCTGCTGCATGTTCGCCACCAGGTTGCCGTGGGTCAGCATCGCGCCCTTGGCCAGGCCGGTAGTGCCGCCGGTGTATTGCAGCACCGCGATATCATCGAGGGTCACCGGATGGCGGGTCACAGAAAGGCCCGCGCCCATGCGCAAGGCGCGCTTGAACGACACCGCCCGGGGCAGGCTGTAGGCCGGGACCATCTTCTTCACCTTGTCGACCACGGTATTGATCAGCCAGCCTTTGGCGGCGGGCATGAAGTCGCCCATTTTGGCTTCGATCAGGTATTCGATCTCGGTGTCGGCCGCCACTTCCTGGACCCTGGAACCGAACAGGTTGAGGTAGACCAGGGCACGAATGCCGGCGTCCTTGAACTGATGGCGCATTTCCCGCGGGGTGTACAGCGGGTTGGTGTTGACCACGATCAGCCCGGCGCGCAAGGCGCCGAACACGGCAATCGGGTAATGCAGGACGTTGGGCATCTGTACCGCAATACGGTCGCCCGGCTTGAGATCGGTGTGGTGTTGCAGGTAGCCGGCGAACGCCGCGCTCTGGCGCTCCAGGTCGGCGTAGGTCAGGGTGATCCCCATGTTGCTGAATGCCGGACGGTCGGCAAAGGCCTTGCAGGAACGCTCGAAGACTTCGATTACTGACTTGTACGCCGACAGGTCCAGCTCGTTGGGAACGCCTGCTGCGCGTTTGTCATTCCAGAAATCAGGTTGCATTATTCTTGTCCTCTACCTGAGTGTGCCCGACCGCTTCCAACAGCAGATGGGAAGCGGAGCTTCGGGGACGTTAGCAGTTATAGCCAAACTGGCAAATACACAAAAACGTGTCATTGATTGTATGAATCTTGTCCCTGAGGCCCGGGGTGATCAAACGCCGGCCTACAGATGAGCTATACACTGCAACGACCCTGAGCAAAGGAAGCGCCATGAACCACACCACTTTCTGGCTGACTGCCAATGACCACAGCCGCCTGTACGTCAACCAGTGGCTACCGGACGGGCCGCCCACGGCGCTGGTGATGCTGGCCCATGGCATGGCCGAGCACAGCGGCCGCTATGTGCGCCTGGCGCAGGCCTTGTGTGACGCCGGCTACGGGGTCTATGCCCCAGACCTGCGCGGCCATGGCCGCACCGCCGATGAAGGCACCCTGGGCCTGTTTGCCGAGCACGATGGCTGGAACAAAGTGGTGGGTGACCTGGCCGCGCTCAACCAGCACATCGGCCAGCAGGCCCCTGGCGTGCCGATCATCCTGCTGGGCCATAGCATGGGCAGCTACATCGCCCAGGCCTATCTGTTGCATCACAGTGCCAGCCTGCACGGGGCGATTCTCAGTGGTTCAAACTTCCAACCGGTGGCCCTGTACCGCGCCGCCCGCCTGATCGCCCGCGCCGAACGCTTGCGCCAGGGCCTGCGGGGGCGCAGCGCGCTGATCGAATTCCTCTCGTTTGGTTCGTTCAACAAGGCCTTCAAGCCCAACCGTACGGCGTTCGACTGGCTGAGCCGCGACCCGGACGAAGTGGACAAGTACGTCAACGACCCGTTGTGCGGCTTTCGTTGCACCAACCAGCTGTGGATCGACTTGCTCGGTGGCTTGCAGCAAATCAGCAAAGCGTCCAATCTCAAACAGATTGATCCGGGCCTGCCGATTTTGGTGATGGGCGGCGAATGTGATCCGGTCAGTGAAGGCAAGCGTCTGACCCTTCTGGCCAATGCACTGCGGGAGGCCGGCAGCCAGAACCTGCAATTGAATATTTACCCGCAGGCGCGCCACGAACTCTTCAATGAAACCAACCGCGACGCGGTCACCGCCGATGTACTGGCCTGGATGGCACAGGCCGTGAACCATCACCGGCCGGCGCGCTGCGAGTAAACGCTTAACTATTTCGTTTAAAATCAACGAATCATGTTTATCGATTAGCCACAGGATGCAGGATTAGATGACCCAGGTTACCAACACTCCGTACGAAGCCCTTGAAGTCGGCCAGAAAGCCACCTACTGCAAAACCGTGGAAGAGCGCGATATCCAGTTGTTCGCAGCCATGTCCGGCGACCATAACCCGGTGCACCTGGATGCCGAATTCGCCAAGGCCACCATGTTCAAGGAGCGTATCGCCCACGGCATGTTCAGCGGCGCCTTGATCAGCGCGGCAGTCGCCTGTGAGTTGCCTGGGCCGGGCACTATCTATATCGGCCAGCAGATGAGCTTCCAGAAGCCGGTGAAAATCGGTGACACCCTGACCGTACGTCTGGAAATTCTCGAGAAGCTGCCCAAGTTCCGCGTGCGGATTGCCACCCAGGTGTTCAACCAGCGTGATGAGTTGGTGGTGGATGGCGAAGCGGAGATCCTGGCGCCACGCAAGCAGCAGGTGGTGACCTTGACCCAGTTGCCGGCGATCAGCATCGGCTGATTAAACACCGCTATCTCAGGTCATGTGAAAAACAAAAAGTGGGAGCGGGCTTGCTCGCGATAGCGGTGGATCAGTCAATTAAGATCTCGACTGACACACTGCCATCGCGAGCAAGCCCGCTCCCACATGTGTTACTGGGCGCGAGCCTGGTTACGCAGGGCTTTCACCTGGTCATGGTTGCGCTGCGCACCGTGGTACTGACGCTCAACTAGGTCACGAATACCCACCAGGTTGTGTTTGTTGATTTTCTCGAGGGCTTCCTTGTAAGCCTTCAGTGCGTGGTCTTCACCGCGCTCGGCTTCATTGAGGACGGCCTCTTCGTCCTTACCGGTGACCAGCGACTTCACATCGACCCAGCCACGGTGCAGTGCGCCGGCAACGCTGCCGGAATCTTGCGGGTTACCACCCAAGGCACGCACGGCCGTCTGCAGTTCAGCAGCCGCAGACGCGCAGTCTGCCGAACGTTTGGTGAACAGCGCCTTGAGCTCTGGATGCTTGATGTCTTCTGCGCAGGTCTTGAAGCCTTCCTGGCCGTCTTTACTGGTTTCGATCAGGTCATTGAGTACGGAGATCGATTCTTTGTTGATATCAGTCATTGTTCAATTCCTTCGCGGGTTTAGAAACGTATTGGGGTAGTTGCAGCGCCCGTGCCAGGTCTTGAATCAAGTTTTAATACTTAAATTTCAATAACTTATAAAAATACCAAACATCTGTATCCGCTTTATTTGCATGATCTGTCATTTGGCCTTCATGCAGAATGCCTGTATTTTCCAAGGCATCCTCCTGATTGCCTGAAGCCCGTATGAACCCCGAAAAACTCGAACTGCTGATCACCCGCCAAATGCCGTTCGGCAAGTACAAGGGCCGGATCATTGCCGACCTGCCCGGCCCGTACCTGAACTGGTTTGCCCGCGAAGGCTTCCCCCACGGCGAGCTGGGTGGCCTGCTGGCCTTGATGCAGGAAATCGACCACAACGGCCTGTCCGAACTGCTCGAACCGCTGCGCGCCAAACACGGCAAGCCCGCCCCGCGCCACTAATCGAGCCCGACCATGCCCACTACCCGCGACGAAGCCTATTGGCAGGTGATGGCGGACCGACTGTTTGATGAATATAACCTGTTTACCACCCTGCGCAGTGGGGCGGCGTTTGGTACCTGCATACGGGTGACGCCGGGGTTGGTGACGTCGGCGGCGGACATCGGCGTGCTGGTCAACGCGATTACCAAACTGAACACGGATTAAAATGTGGGAGCTGGCTTGCCTGCGATAGCGGTGGGCCAGTCAAATATCGGTTAACTGACCCACCGCTATCGCAGCATAGGTATCTACACAACTTGCTCTTCTTTCGTTATTGGGTATGTGTACAGACCCATTGCTGCGGTAACGGCGGCTAATGGTTCCGCCCTGACGGCCAGCGTGGTTTAACAGGGCGCCTAAGATCAAAGTCACAAGCAAAGCGAGGCGGCCTGATCGGTGAGGTGCGCACATCCCCCTGTGGGCTTGCTCGCGATAGCGGTGTGTCAGTCAATATATTCGGCGACTGAAGCACCGCTATCGCGAGCAAGCCCGCTCCCACAGGGAATGCAGCTTCGCGCTCTGGCTCTGCTGTTGCTTTTGATCTGGCTTTTGATCTTAGGCGCCCCGTTAAACCACGATGGCCGCAGGCAGGTATTGCGCAGTGGGCACCCCGGCATGGATGCCGGGGTAGCCGCGACACGGCCATGGATGGCCGATCGCGGCGGGCCCACGGAGCAATGCCTGACTGCGGGCATGCCGAGCCTAGGCGAGGCACCGAGTGGTGGGGCGAGGACCTTTTGGTTACTTTTGGGTCCCTCCAAAAGTGACCCGCTGTAAGAGCGGAACCCTAAGTGGCCGTTACCGCAGCAATGGATATGTACTCATACCCAAAAGAGAGTTGTGTAGATACCTATGGCTATCGCAGGCAAGCCAGCTCCCACACAAGCCACCTACATTTGGATTGCGGTGATATTTCGCTTTTCTATAGGCAAAAAAAACGGCGCACCGACCAAGTGCACCGTAAACATGCCGTGAAGCACAGCAACAACGATTCGGTAAATCAGATCAATCCAGCAGCGCCAGCGCCTGGGCGGTGACTTCCTGGATGCGCGCCCAGTCGCCGTTCCTGATCCACTCGGGGTCAAGCATCCAGCTACCGCCCACGCACATCACGTTTTTCAACGCCATGTAGTGTTTGATGTTGGCCGGGCCAACGCCGCCAGTGGGGCAAAATTTCACTTCGCCAAACGGCCCACCCAGGGCCTTGATGGCCGCCACACCGCCGCTGACTTCCGCCGGGAACAGCTTGAAGCGGCGATAGCCCAGGCCATAGCCTTCCATGATGCCGGAGGCATTGCTGATGCCAGGCAACAGCGGGATCGGGCTGTCGACACTGGCTTGGAGCAGGTCGCGGGTAATGCCCGGGGTGACGATAAACTGCGAACCCGCCGCCTCGGCAGCCGCCAGCATGGTGCGATCGAGCACCGTGCCTGCACCGGTAACCAGCTCCGGGCGCTGCTCGCGCAGGACCTGGATGGCCTTGAGACCGAACGGCGAACGCAGGGTCACTTCCAGCGCGTTCAAGCCACCCGCCGCCAGGGCATCAGCCAGGGGCAGAATGTCCTGTTCGCGGGCAATGGTGATCACCGGCAGGATCCGCGCCTTGGCGCAGAGGCTGTCGATCAGGGCAACTTTATCCGCCATGGACACGGTCGGGTGAGGGCTTTTCATAGCGGCTGATCCTTGGCTCATGGGCACCAGTAAATCTCTAGAGTAGGTTGCAAAAACGCGCGAATCGGCATGCCGGCAACATCGTCGCCAGCCAGCGCTTCGCTCAGGGTGTGGAGTTTTGAATCGCCGGCAATCGACAACACGGTGTAGCGGGCACTGGCCAACAGGGCACGGCTCATGGTCAGGCGTTGATGGGGCACGCTGGGCGCCAGCATCGGCCAGCAACGGCGGGTGCCATCGGGCTGCAGCGCTTGGGCCAGGTTCGGGCTGTTGGGGAACAGCGATGCGGTGTGCCCGTCATCGCCCATGCCCAACACCAGCACATCGATCGCCGGCAGTTCGGCCAACAGGCGATCCGCCTGCTCGGCAGCACCGTCCAGGTTCGCGGCGGCACTGTAGAGGCTCAAGAATCTGGCCTTGGCCGCCGGGCCTTGCAGCAGGTATTTCTTCAACAGGCCGGCGTTGCTGTCGGCATGCTCCACCGGCACCCAGCGCTCGTCGGCCAGGGTGATGGTGACCTTGGACCAGTCCAGGCCCTGCCTGGCCAGGTTCTGGAAAAACGCCACGGGGCTGCGGCCACCGGACACCACCAGGGTCGCCTCGCCACGGGCACTGATGGCCGCGCGCAGTTGTTCGGCCACGTCGTTGGCCAAGCCTTCGGCCAGCAGTACCGGCGTGCGGTACTCGTGGGGTGTTACACCCTGGGGCAGTTTCAAATCAGATATCGCCATACCACGACCTCCCATCCCGCGTGATCAGTGCAATGGAGCTCATCGGCCCCCAGGAACCCGCCGCGTACGGCTTGGGTGCATCGCCGGACTTCTTCCACCCGGCAATCAACTGGTCACACCACTTCCACGCGGCTTCGATTTCATCTTTACGGACAAACAGGTTCTGATTGCCGCGCATCACTTCCAGCAACAACCGCTCGTAGGCATCGGGAATCCGCGCGCTACGGTAGGTGTCGGAAAAATTCAATTGCAGTGGCCCGCTACGCAGTTGCATGCCCTTGTCCAGGCCCTGCTCCTTGGTCATCACGCGCAAGGAAATACCTTCGTCCGGTTGCAGGCGGATGATCAGCTTGTTGCTGATCTGCAGGCGCTGCTCGGGGGCGAAGATATAGTGGGACGGTTCCTTGAAATGGATGACGATCTGCGACAGCTTTTGCGGCATGCGCTTGCCGGTGCGCAAATAGAACGGCACCCCGGCCCAACGCCAGTTGCGAATATCGGCCCGCAGGGCGACGAAGGTTTCGGTGTCGCTCTGGGTGTTGGAGTTGTCTTCTTCCAGGTAACCCGGCACCGGCTTGCCGGCGCTGTAGCCAGCAATGTACTGGCCACGCACCACCTGGGTGGTCAGGCCTTCCGGGCTGATCGGCGCCAGGGCCCTGAGCACCTTGACCTTCTCGTCGCGGATGCTGTCGGCGGACAGGTCGGCCGGCGGGTCCATGGCGATCAGGCACAGCAGCTGCAACAGGTGATTCTGGATCATGTCCCGCAGTTGCCCGGCCTTGTCGAAATAACCCCAGCGGCCTTCGATCCCCACCTGCTCGGCCACGGTGATTTCCACATGGGAGATGTAGTGCTGATTCCACTGGGTTTCAAACAGGCTGTTGGCAAAACGCAGGGCGATCAGGTTTTGCACCGTCTCTTTGCCCAGGTAGTGGTCGATGCGGTAGGTGCGGTTTTCCGGGAAAAACTGCGCCACGGCGTCGTTGACCTTGCGCGAGGACTCCAGGTCCGAACCGATGGGTTTCTCCAGGACCACCCGGGTATTTTCCGCCAGGCCGACCTTGGACAGGTTCTCGCAGATCGCGCCATACACCGCCGCCGGGGTGGCGAAGTAGGCGATCAGGCGTTGTTCGGTGCCGGCCTTGGCGGCCAGGGCCACGTAGTCATCGGCATTCATGAAATCGACATGCACATAGGCCAGGCGCGCGAGGAAGCGCGCAGCTACCGCTTCATCCAGTTCCTGACCGACGTATTTGCGCAGTTCGCGCTCGATGTGGTCCAGGTGCTGCTGCTCGGAGCCAGCTTCACGGGCCAGGGCCAGGATGCGCGTGTCGGCATGCAAGAGCCCGGCGCCATCGAGTTGATAAAGGGCAGGAAATAACTTGCGCAGCGCCAGATCACCCAAGGCGCCAAACAGGGCAAAGGTGCAGGGTTCCACGGTTATCGAAGGCATGATGTTTGTTCTTTTATCAAGTTAAGCTACAAATACCTTTTTTCAAGGCATCACTCAAGGAAAAATGTAGTAATAACCACAACATTTTCCCAAAATACGCATTGCGAGTGGTGGTGTTCAACTACCCTCAGTAGGATAGGCCACCGCCAAGGGCCGCTCGCCGACCTTTTACTGGCTTTTACTTGCATCGTCGCCCGAAGGAAAGACTGAATGGACCGCGTGCGAAATCTTCTGGAACAGATCCGGAACCGCCTCGAAGAATTGAACAAGGCCGAGAAAAAAGTCGCCGAGGTCATCCTGCTCAACCCGCAGCAGGCGACCCGCTTCTCGATCGCCGCCCTCGCCCAGGCCGCCTCGGTCAGTGAACCGACGGTCAACCGTTTCTGCCGTTCGTTCGGCGTCAGCGGTTACCCTGAACTGAAATTGCAACTGGCGCAAAGCCTGGCCAGTGGCGCCGCTTATGTCAGCCGCGCCGTGGAGGCCGATGATAACCCCGAGGCCTACACGCAAAAGATTTTTGGCAGCGCCATCGCCTCCCTGGACAGCGCCTGCCAGGCCCTGGACCCGGCCCTTATCAGCAAGGCCGTGGACCTGTTGATCCAGGCGCGGCAGATCCACTTCTTTGGCCTTGGCGCCTCGGCCCCGGTGGCCATGGATGCCTTGCACAAGTTCTTCCGCTTCAACCTGTCGGTCACGGCCCATGCCGATGTGCTGATGCAGCGCATGATCGCCTCGGTGGCGCATACCGGCGAGCTGTTCGTGATCATTTCCTACACCGGCCGCACCCGCGAACTGGTGGAAGTGGCGCGCATCGCCCGGGAAAACGGCGCCTCGGTGCTGGGTGTGACCGCCGAAAACTCGCCACTGGCCAAGGTCAGCACGGTGAGCCTGAATATCCCGCTGCCGGAAGACACTGACATCTATATGCCGATGACCTCGCGGATCATTCAGTTGACGGTGCTGGATGTGCTGGCGACCGGCATGACCTTGCGCCGTGGTGTGGATTTCCAGCCGCACTTGCGCAAGATCAAGGAGAGCTTGAATGACAGCCGGTATCCGGTGGGGGATGAGTTCAACTAAAGCTGGAATCGCCTCCAGCAGGGCCGGCCCTATCGCAGGCAAGCCAGCTTGTATGGTTAGACTTGTAGGGGTGGTGGGACTAAAAGCCAGCATCTGACTCTAGCCAGTACAGACCGTGGGAGACTTCGCCCCACCCCTTCACCAAAGCGCCGATAAGGAATGCATCGGCCATGACCGACGATAGAAGCAAGCCAGCGCAACGGTGAAGCCCCGACAAGCCTGTAAACCCTAACCCGGAGCTTTTCTCATGGCAATGACTGTCTCGCAATCAATCATTGGAGTGGATGTCGCTAAAGCCGAAGTGGTCGTTTATCAAAGTGAAACTGCTGAAACAAAGATCGTACCGAACAAGAAAAACGAGCTGAAGGCATGGCTGAAGTCTTTGCCTGCGGGCAGCGCCATCGCAATTGAAGCCACCAATATCTATCACGTGGATACCGTCAACTTGGCTCATTCGATGGGCCATATCGTTTACGTGATTGATGGATATCGCCTTAGCCATTACCGCAAAGGCACAGGCGGGCGCGCCAAAACAGACCTCAGCGATGCGCAGTTGCTGGCTCGTTACTTGAAGAATGAACAGGCTGATTTGCGCGTCTGGAATCCGCCGCCGAAGATTTATACCAAGCTTCAAAGCTTGCTGCGTCGACGTGCAGCGCTGGTGAAAATGCGTGTTGCGCTGAACCAGAGCTGGGCGGGTGAGCCATTACTCAAGGCCTCGTCCAAGAGCATTTCAGCGTGTCTTGATAGGCATGAGGGGCTCATTGAAAAAAGGATATTAGAGGCTGTTACTGAGGCGGGGCTTTTGCATCAGGTCAAGCGCTGCCAAGCCGTCGAGGGCATTGGTTTTCTGACAGCGGTTGCCCTGACAATGGCGTTTCAGCGAGGAGAATTTGAAAATGCTGACGCTTACATCGCTTTCTTGGGAATGGACTTAAGAGTGTCTGACTCTGGGCAAATGAACGGACGCGCTCGTTGAGCAAGAAGGGAGATTCAGAGATACGCAGGTTGCTGCATAACGCGGCGTCAGCAGGCATCCGGTCAGAAGCCTGGAAGCCTTTATACGAGGGTTATCTGGCCAGGGGCCTAAAAACGACTCAAGCCCTGGTCATCATTGGTCGCAAGCTGGCGCGTATCGCCTTTTCGCTCATGAAAAATCTGAGCGAATACCAGTCAAAAGCGGTTTTGGGGGCTTCCCCAAAACCATAGAATCTCCCACAGGCTGACCGAGCTCTACCTTGTGGGAGCGGGCTTGCTCGCGATAGCGGCGGGTCAGTTAATGCAACTCTGACTGACACACCGTCATCGCGAGCAAGCCCGCTCCCACATTTGATCTTCGTTGCTTTGAGCATTGCGTTCACTTAACTGAACGGCATTAGGGCTTGCCCGCGATGAGGCCCTGGGCAACACCACTAAACCCCCGCCCGGGCCTGCAAACTCAAATACGCCCGCTCCCCCGGCGCCAGGCTGGCCCCGGCCATGGCCGACTCGACACACACAAACCCCGCCGCCTCGTTGAAGCTCACCCCCAGCAACGGCCGGCTCCCCGGGTGCCAGACCACCGTCTCGGCACTGTCGCCGGTATCAATGCACAGTTCGCGCTGCCAGGCGTGGTCCTTGAGCTGCAATTCGCCCTCATGCTGGAACACGCGCTGGCAGCCGCCATCGACACGCAGTTCACCTTCCTGCTGGCAAACCTGGCGACTCAACTGGTCGTAACCCTGCGCCCCATCGAGCCCAGACAGCGCTATCTCACCCACGTTGCCAATCCGCCAGTAGGCGTGCAAAGCATGGCTCAATTGGCACGGCAGCTCATCCTGATGCTCGGTGCTCAAGCGCAGTTCGAGGGTTTCGCCCAAGTGTGCGTGCAAGTCCACCTGCCAGTCGCACAGTTGCAATTGCCAGTGCAGGCGCACGCCGTCATCGGCGGTGCTGCTGCCCAGCAGCTTCCAGTCAATCAGGCGCGCCCAACCATGGGATGGCCAGGCGTTTTCGCTGGGATGGCGGCCATACCACGGCCAGCATACGGGCACGCCGCCACGGATCGCCCCAACTTGCGGCCACCTGGCCGCGCACCACAACCAGGGTTTCTGGCCACGGGGCTGAAAATGCAGTAACTGCGCGCCCTGGCGACTGAACACCGCCTGGCACAGCGGGTGGTCGATCACCAATACGTCGCGCATCTGGAAGCGCTCCCAGGCAAACACCGGTCGCTCGCGCAGAGATTTGAAAAAGCGTTGCAGCGGTTGCTCATGCATGTGCCACGGTCCTGAATATCTTTACAGCGCAACCCAAAAAAAAGCGGATAGCCATGGCTACCCGCAAATGCGCACAGAGAGAAGGAGCTTATCGCAACAGCCTTAGAACACCGACTGAATTTTCAGGCCGGCCACCAGCGCGTTATCGACTTTATCCACGCCGCCCGGTTGCACGACGTATTGCAGGTTGGGACGCACGGTCAACCAGTTGGTGACGTGGAAGCCGTAGTTGATTTCAAAGTTGTACTCGGTTTCGCGGATCGGCGAGAACAACGCGTTGTCGTAGTCGCTCACGCCATTGGCAATGTTGCGCAGCTCGGCGTTTTTCTTCACGTCTTCGTTGACGTGCAGGCGAGCGGCACCAATGCCCACGTCATCTTTTGGACGCGCATTGAATGGGCCTTTGTACACCAACATAATCGACTGGTAGTTGTCGACGGTGTTGGTTTCTTTGTCGTGGAACGTGGCGTTGGCTGCGATGTTCAGGCCGCGGGAAGCGTCGCCGTTATGGGTGGTGAGTTGCTGCTGGGCAACGAACCAGTAGCCCTTCTTGCTGCTGCGGGTACGGTAGTCGGCGCCAGTGGTGGCCGCGTCATTGCCGTTGACGTCTTCACGCACATCGGGAGCATCGGCCGCGCTCTTGTAGTAACCCACACGGTATTCGCCCGGCAGGTTATTGACCTTCGGCGACCAGACCAACTCCACCGGGATCACGGTGCCCTTGGTGCCACTGCCGCTGAGCTTGAAGCCGTTGCCGTGCTCCAGCTGCGAGGGGTTCTGGTTGTACGCGCCGATCTGCGCATACAGTTCCGGCGTGATGTGGTACTTCACGCGGATCGCGGCCTGGCTGACCGGCCAGTTGTACCAGGTGTTGACGTAGTTACCCACCTGGGAGCCGCAGAACGACAGGTTCTGGAAGTCGCACGGGAAGGTGTTGAAGTCTTCGCCTTCACCGAAGTAACCGAGTTTCACATCCAGCTTGTTGTCGAACATCTGGTGCTGGATCCAGAACTGGGTCAGGCGCACCATATGGCCACGGCCATACACTTCCTGAGACGAACTCAGGGTGCCGGCACGCGGGTCGCCGATACGGTCATTGGAAATGTTGCGGCCATTACGGCTGGTCATCTGGATCTTGGCCTGGGTGTTGTCCCAGCCCCAGAGCTTTTGCAGGTCCAGCGCAACGCCCAGACCGAACTGGTCGGCGTAACGCCCGGTCTTGTCATCGTTGTAGCCGCCACGGGCGTTGTAACCCGCTTCCCCCACGTAGTCGGCCTTGATGTCGATACCCTGCTCGATCAGCTTGGTCCGCTCGCCGCCCCAGTCGCCGGTCATCCACTTGGAATCGGCACTGAAGGCTTCGTCCGCCATCGCATTGGCAGACAAAACCAGCGCTGCCACTGCTGACAACTGGCAGATCAAGCGAGTGTTGTTGTGTTGCTTTTTCATCCCTACATCCTCGTCTTTATTGTTATTAACTGTTTTTATCTAACGCGGTTTACATCTAGTTGCGAAACACCAACATCGAATGTGTGGGAGCGGGCTTGCTCGCGATGGCATCACTGCGGTGTGCCTGGTAGACCGCGTCGCCTGTATCGCGGGCAAGCCCGCTCCCACATTTTGATTTTCAGCGGCCCTTGAATTGGGTGACGTTGTCGGCGTGTTGCACTGGCACTGACGCGGCGGTGCCCAGGCGTTCGCCGGTCTTGGCGTCGAACAGCAGCACCTTGGCCGGATCGAACTGCAAGGTCAGGCTCTCGCCCACTTGCGGCGCCAAGTCCGGAGCCAGGCGGCAGCAGACCTTGGTGTCATTGAGCTGGACAAACACCAGGGTGTCCGGGCCCGTGGGCTCGGTTACCTGGACTTCGGCGCGAATGCTCGGCAGGCCATTGCCCTCGGGGCTGGCCAGGACAATCTGCTCCGGGCGCAGGCCAAGGATCACGTCGCGGTCTTCCAGGCCGGTGTCGCTCATGCCCAATGGCAATTCGCAACGCGCCTGGCCGCTGTCGAGCAGCGCCAGCAGGCGGCCCTCCTGGCGTTGCAGGCGCAAGGGGATGAAGTTCATCGGCGGCGAGCCGATAAAGCTCGCCACGAACAGGTTGGCCGGATCGTTGTAGATCTCTTTCGGCGTGCCGAACTGCTGGATGATGCCGTCCTTCATCACTGCCACTTTGTCGCCCAGGGTCATGGCTTCGATCTGGTCGTGGGTCACGTAGACCGTGGTGGTTTTCAGGCGCTGGTGCATCAGTTTCATTTCGGTACGCATCTCGACCCGCAGCTTGGCGTCGAGGTTGGACAGCGGTTCGTCGAACAAGTAGATCTTCGGCCGCCGCGCCAGCGCCCGGCCCATGGCCACGCGCTGTTGCTGGCCACCGGAGAGCTGGCCCGGCTTGCGGTTGAGCAGGTGTTCGATCTGCAACAGCTTGGCCACCCGCGCCACTTCCTCGTCGATGGCCGCCTGGCTCATCTTGCGGATTTTCAGGCCGAATTCGATGTTCTCGCGCACGCTCATGGTCGGGTACAGGGCGTAGGACTGAAACACCATGGCGATGTCCCGGTCCTTGGGGCTCATGCCGCTGACGTCCTGGTCACCGATCATGATCGCGCCGCCGCTGATGTTTTCCAGGCCGGCGATGCAGTTCATCAAGGTCGATTTGCCGCAGCCCGAAGGCCCGACAAGAATCAGGAACTCGCCATCCTGGATCGACAGTTCGATGTTCTTCAGGGTGTCCGGCAGGCCGGCACCATAGGTCTTGTTCACGTTGCGAAGTTCGAGCGTAGCCATGATTACCCCTTGACCGCGCCGGCCGTGAGGCCGCGCACGAAATACTTGCCTGCGACCACATAGACCAGCAGGGTCGGCAGCCCGGCGATCATCGCCGCCGCCATATCCACGTTATATTCCTTGGCCCCAGTGCTGGTGTTGACCAGGTTGTTCAGCGCCACCGTGATGGGCTGCGAATCACCACTGGAGAACACTACGCCAAACAGGAAGTCGTTCCAGATCTGGGTGAACTGCCAAATCAGGCAGACCATGATGATCGGCGTGGACATCGGCAGAATGATCCGACGAAAGATGGTGAAAAACCCTGCACCATCCAGGCGTGCCGCCTTGACCAGCGCATCGGGAATGCTCACGTAGTAGTTACGGAAGAACAGCGTGGTGAACGCCAGGCCGTAGACCACATGCACAAACACCAGGCCGGTGGTGGTGCTGGCCAGGCCCATTTTGCCGAGGGTGAACGAGGCCGGCAGCAACACGGTCTGGAACGGCAGGAAGCAGCCGAACAGCAACAGGCCGAAGAACAACTGCGAACCGCGAAAACGCCACATCGACAGCACATAGCCATTCAATGCGCCGATGGTGGTGGAGATCAGCACCGCGGGGATGGTGATCATGAACGAGTTCCAGAAGTACCCGTTGACCGTGGCCCAGGCCTTGACCCAGCCGATCCCGGTGATCACCGTCGGCCAGCTCAGCAGGTTGCCGGTGCTGATATCTTCCGGGGTCTTGAAGCTGGTCAGCAGCATGACCACCAGCGGCACCAGGTACAGCACCACGGCCAGGATCAGCACCCCATGGATCGCCAGGCGGCTGAAGCTGATGGCAGGTTTGGCGAGACTAGTCATGGCGCTTGGTCCTCAGCTCGGAGTACAGGTAAGGCACGATGATTGCGAGGATCGCGCCGAGCATCAGGATCGCACTGGCCGAGCCCATGCCCATCTGGCCGCGACTGAAGGTGAAGGAATACATGAACATCGCCGGCAGGTCGGACGAGTAGCCAGGGCCACCGGCCGTCATTGCCGCCACCAGGTCAAAGCTCTTGATGGCGATGTGCGCGAGGATCATCACTGCGCTGAAGAACACCGGGCGCAGGCTGGGCAGTACCACGCTCCAGTAGATGCGCGGCAGGCTCGCGCCGTCGATCTGCGCGGCACGGATGATCGACTGATCAACCCCACGCAGGCCGGCGAGGAACATCGCCATGATAAAACCCGAGGCTTGCCATACCGCCGCGATCACCAGGCAATACACCACGCGGTCCGGGTCGATCAGCCAGTCCAGGCGAAAGCCTTCCCAGCCCCAGTCGCGCAGCAGTTTGTCCAGGCCCATGCCGGGGTTGAGCAGCCATTTCCAGGCGGTACCGGTGACGATCATCGAGAGCGCCATCGGGTACAGGTAGACGGTGCGGATAAAGCCTTCGCGACGGATGCGCTGGTCGAGGAAAACCGCCAGCAGCACACCAATCACCAGGGTGATGCCAATAAACATGCCGCCGAACAGCGCCAGGTTTTTGCTCGCCACCCACCAGCGATCGTTATCGAACAACCGCGCGTATTGCGCCAGGCCCACCCATTTGTAGGTGGGCAGGAAGGTGGAGTTGGTGAACGACAGCACGAACGTCCACAGGATGTAGCCATAAAAGCCCACCAGGACGATGAACATGCTCGGCGCCAGCACCAGTTTGGGGAGCCAGCGCTGCAATGCATCGAACGGCGAGACCTTGCTGAACACAGCAACAGAACTCATGGGAAAATCCAGGGCAGGGAGTAAAGGGCTAACGGCTATCCCTGAAGGAATGGGCTTTGTGTGGGAGCGGGCTTGCTCGCGATGGCATCACTGCGGTGCAACTGATACACCGTGGCGCCCGCATCGCGAGCAAGCCCGCTCCCACACAAGCCCGGCTCCTACACAAAGCCGGGGTTGCACATGGGTTACTTGGCCGACTTGACCGCTGCACCAAGCTTCTTGGCGGTGTCGGCCGGGTCGGCTTTCGGGTCGTTGATAAAGTTGGTCACCACATCAAAGAACGCGCCCTGTACCGCCAGCGTGGTCGCCATGTTGTGCGCCATGCTCGGCTGCAGGCCACCGGACTTGGCATCCGCGAGGAAATCCTTGGCCGCCGTCTGGGCACAGGCGTCGAAGCCGTACTTGCCCATGTCGGCCAGCATGTCGTTGCGCACCGGGATCGAGCCTTTGTTGATGCTGAAGACCTTTTGGAAGTTCTCGCCCAACACCACCTTGGCGATGTCCTGCTGACCGGCCGAGGTGCCGGCATTTTTCTGCTTGAACACCGCCAGGGAGTCGATGTTGTAGGTGAAAGCCTTGTCGGTGCCCGGGAAGGCGACGCACTCGTAGTCCTTGCCGGCGACTTTCTTGGCGGCAGTCCACTCGGACTTCGCCCAGTCACCCATGATCTGCATGCCGGCCTTGCCGTTGATGACTTTGGCGGCTTCCAGGTTCCAGTCCTGGCCCTTGCCGTCGACATCCATATAGGTCGCGACCTTTTTCAGCTCGGTCAGCGCCTTGACCATCTGCGGGCCGGTCAGGGCCGCGTTATCGAGGTCGACCAGGGCTTTTTTGTAACCGTCCACGCCCATGACCGAGAGCACCACGGCTTCAAACACCGTGCTGTCCTGCCAAGGCTGGCCACCGTGGGCGAGCGCAATGAAGCCGGCGGCCTTGAGCTTGTCACCGGCGGCATAGAATTCTTCAAGGGTCGTAGGATTTTTGCTGATGCCGGCTTTCTTGAACACTTGCGGGTTGATCCACAGCCAGTTGACGCGGTGGATGTTCACCGGCACGGCGACGTAATCACCCTCGTACTTCACCGTGTCGGAGACTTTCTTATCGAGCAGCTCGTCCCACTTTTCAGCCTTGGCCACGTCTTTCAGGACGTCGGTGTCGAGCAGCCCGGTGGACGCCCATTCCTGGATGTCGGGGCCCTTGATCTGGGCAACGCCTGGCGGGTTGCCGGCGACCGCGCGGCTTTTCAGCACGGTCATGGCCGTGGCGCCACCGCCACCGGCGACGGCCCCGTCTTTCCAGGTGAAGCCGTCTTGCTCAACTTGGGCCTTCAGGACATCCACCGCCGCCTTCTCACCGCCCGAGGTCCACCAATGCACCACTTCAACCGTCCCTTTGGAGTCGGCGGCAAATGCACTGAGGGGCAACAACGAGGCCATGGAAATAGCAACGGCGAGGCGATTAATCGCGTTCATCTGAGTACCTTTTCTTGTTGTTATGCATGCAAGTCTGGCGCTTGCGCTGCATAGGATTCTAAACAGGGATTTTTGCCAGGCACGTAACAAAGGGATGGGTAAATGTCACCATTTGGTGACATAACAACCGGCCCCCAGCGCACTGGCCATGCTTGGCGATAACGGCAGGCCCGGCAGCAATACCGCCTGCCAGGCATGGTACAGGTCCGGCTTGCCACCCCAGATTCTGCTGGCGGGCTCGTTCTGCGGGTCGAGTTCGTGGTGCCAACTGCCCTGGGCCCGATCAATAAAGCGGGTTTCACAGAACTCCCAGAACCGTCGGTACCAGAGTTCGTAATGCCACTCGCCGGTGCGCTTGAGCAGGGCCTGGGCGGCGGCGCTGGCTTCGGCATGAGTCCAGTGCAGGCGCTCGCGCACCACCGGGCGGTAGTGCCAGTCCAGGGTGTAGACCAGGCCAGGCGCGCCATCCACCGACCAGCCGTATTCGCAGGCACTGGCGAACAATCCCCGGGCCGCCTCCAGCAACCACTCGGGGGTGATGAGCCCCGCCTGTTGGCGCGCGGCTTCAAGGTGCAGCACCAGGCGCGCCCATTCAAAACCGTGGCCCGGGGTGATGCCATAGGGGCGAAAACCATCGGCCGGGTTGTCTTCGTTGTAACGGTGCACGGGCTGCCAGTAGCGGTCGAAATGCTCGATTACCATAAATTCATTGGCGCCGGCGTGCTGATGGATCACCCGCTCGACAATGCGCAACGCCCGGCCCAGCCAGCGTGTGTCACCGGTGACATCGGCCAGGGCGAGAAAAGCCTCGGTGGCGTGCATGTTGCTGTTGGCGCCGCGATAGGCTTCTTCGCCGCTCCAGTCCCGGGCGAAGGATTCAAGCATGGCCCCCTCTTCCTCGCTCCAGAAATACTGGTCGATGATCTGGATGGCGTCCGCCAGCAAGGCTTGCGCCCCAGGGGCCCCCGCCACCACCGCCGAGCTGGCGGCCAGGGCGACAAAGGCATGCAGGTAGGCGGCCTTGCCCGTATTGCCGTCACGCGCACCAGGGGCGGCAAACCAACCGCCATGCTCGGCGTCGCGCAGCGGGCCACTGAGGCTGGCCACACCGTGCTCGACGAGCCCGGCATACCCCGGCAGGCCTTGGGCGTGGGCCATGGCGAAGCTGTGGGTCATGCGCGCGGTGTTCATGGTTTCGGCGTGGGTATCGCTGGGCAGGTAGCCCTGGTCGTCGAGGTTGCCGAAGCCTTCAGGCAGCCGGGAGGCCTTGGCAAAGCCCAGCAGGCGCTGGCCTTCGGCGGCGAGCCAGGCATGATGGGCAGGTGCGTTCAGCCAACTGCTGGCAGGCAGTGGTTGCATGGTCATGGGTGGCCCTTTTTGTTTTTGTGGGATGACCGCAGTCTAAACAAGGGCCGGGAACGGGCAGGTAACGAAAGGGCGAGGAAATGTCACCAGGTTGTGACATTTGTCGGCGCCGGTTTGCCGGCGCCGACCATCACAATGGGGTTACTGGCCCAGGGGCGCGACCCTGGCCGGCGCGCTCACTTCCCGTTGCAGGTTCTGCATCTGGGTCTGCAAGGTCGTGATGTTGCGGGTGGTCTGGATGCGGAACACGTCGAACTCTTTATTCGACGGCCCTTCGGTGGCGGTGCGGTTGTCCAGCTCGCTCTTGATCACCAGCAAGTCCTGCTCCAGGCGGGCAATGGCCGTGGCCGGATTGCCCTGCTTCTTCAAGGCGGCTACCTCCGTGCCCAGCTCCTTGACGTCGGCATTCAACTTGGCGGCTTCGGCCTGCGCGGCCTTGAGGGCCGTCAGTTCGGTGGCCAACGTTTGCACCTGGGCCTGCAACCGGGTATTGGCGGTGGTCAGGTCCGTGGTACTGGCACTCATCTGCGCCAGGCGCTTGTCCAGGTCGGTGGCCTGGCCCGCCACGCCCAATTGCTGCTTGCCCTGCTCCAGCAATTGGCTTTCCAGCTGCTTGATCTGCAGCTTCAGCGCTTCACTGCCGGTATTGACGTTGGCCTCACTGGCCACCACCTTGCCGGAAATGTCCTGCAAGCGGCCGGCGGCCTCCTCGCTGATGCGCGCAAAGCTTTCCTGGGTCGCCACCAGTTGCTGCCCCATCAGGGAGATCTGCTGGAAACTCCACCATGCCAGCCCCACGAAGGCAAACAGCAGCGCGCCGACTAGGGCCCACAACGGCCCGGTACTGGCGTTCTTGACCTTGACCACCGGCGCCGGGCGCGAGCGTATGGACGTGGCCGCTGTCGGCACAAAATCATCGTCGTCGCCAACGTCGGCCCGCAGGCTCGGTACATTGTCGAAGTCGTCTTTACTGTCGTTACGCATGAATCAACCTTGAAATAGCCACATAAAAAGCCAAGCTGCGGGAGTATAAACCTCTGGCCCGTAGCCTTGGTCGACCTGCAATCGAAAAATCGCGTCCCGGTGTTACCGACGCTACTGGGCGCCCGGCGCCTGGGCTTTCCACCAATGGCAAAACTCATCGAGGGCCGTCCACAGGCTGACCTTGGGCTGGTAGTCGAGGTAGTGCCGTGCGCGGCTGATATCCAGGGTGAAGTCCTTGTTCATCACCTGCATCCCCAGGCGTGACAGCGACGGTTCCGGGCGCCCCGGCCACATCGCGCAACAGGCTTCATTGAGTGCCGCGATGCTGTAGGACAAACCGTAGGAACGGTAACGCGTGACCTGGGGCATTTCCATCTGGCGCATCACGTAGTTGACCACGTCCCACACTGGCACCGGCGTGCCGTTACTGATGTTATAGGCCTTGCCCAGCGCCGAGCCGGTGGCCAGCAGGCTGCTGAGCAGGGCCTCGTTGAGGTTGTGCACGCTGGTGAAATCGACCTTGTTCAGGCCATCGCCGACGATGGCCAGGCGCTTCTTGCGCTGCATGTTCAACAGGCGCGGGAAGATGCTCATATCCCCGGCACCGGTGACAAAGCGCGGGCGCAGGGCCAGCACTTCAAGGCCGAACTCCTGGGCGCCGAAAACTTTTTGCTCAGCCAGGTACTTGGTGGCCGCATAGGGGTGCTTGAAACGCTTGGGCACTTGCTCTTCGGTCAGCCCCAGGTGATCGCGGCCATCAAAATAGATCGACGGTGACGACAAGTGCACCAGGCGCCCGACCCGTTGCTTGAGGCAGGCTTCGACCACGTTTTCGGTGACCTGCACATTGCCCTGGTAGAAGTCCTGGTAACGCCCCCACACCCCTACGGCGCCGGCACAATGGACCACGGCTTCGATGTCGCGGCACAGGTCGCGCACCAGGTCTGGGTCATTCAAGTCACCCTGGATAAATTCAGCGCCACGCCGTACCAGGTGCTCGACGCCCTCGGCCCGCCGCCCGTTGACCCGCACGTCCAGGCCCTGCTCCAGGGCGAAACGCGCAAAGCGCCCGCCAATAAAGCCGCTTGCGCCGGTGACCAGAATTTTCATGTGTTACCCCGTGTTCTTTCATTTTTCATCGCAGTTGCGTTGACGCCGACAGTCACTCCAACGGCACCAGCCATTGGCCGGTTGCCCGTGCCAGATGCTCGGTCAGCAAACCGAGCAATTGCCCACCACTGCGCCAATGATGCCAGTACAACGGCACATCAATGGGTTTATCTGGCAATAACTCCACCAGCACGCCCCGTTGCAATTGCTCACGCACCTGCAACTCCGGCACCAGCCCCCACCCCAGGCCGGCCTCGGTCAGGCGGATAAAACCTTCGGAAGACGGGCATAAATGGTGCTCGAAACCGCCGTCCACACCCAGGGATGCGAGGTAGCGATGTTGCAAAAAATCATCCGGGCCAAATACCAGCGCCGGGGTCCGTGCCAGTTGATCGGCACGCACCCCGCCGGGAAAGTGCCGGGCGATAAACGCCGGGCTGGCCAGCGCCCGATAGCGCATGGCCCCCAGCAGCAGGCTGCGGGCACCGGCCACCGGACGCTCGCTGGCGCAGACGCAGGCCGCCACTTCGCCGGCGCGCATGCGCTTGAGGCCGACGGTCTGGTCTTCCACCACCAGGTCCAGCAACAAATGTTGCTCGGCGCAAAAGTCCCCCACCGCCTGCGCCCACCACGTCGCCAGGCTGTCGGCATTGATGGCAATCCGCAGGCGTTCGGGCATGCCCTCTTCGTCCAGGGCTGGCACCTGGCTTTGCAGATCGCGCTCCAGCAGGCGCACCTGTTGCACATGGTTGAGCAGGCGCCGGCCGATTTCCGTGGGGGTCGGCGGCGTCGCGCGTACCAGTACCGGCTGGCCGATGCGCGCTTCAAGCAACTTGATGCGCTGGGAGATGGCCGATTGCGACACCCCCAGCACCTGGGCGCCGCGCTCGAAACCGGCCTGTTCCACCACCGCCGCCAGGGCAGAGAGCAATTTATAGTCGAACATCAGTTTTCCTAATGAGCGATGAGCAATATTGGTTTTTCTTATACAGCGCCAGACCGGAGAATGACCAGCATCCCGCGCCTCTCTTCTTTCAAGGATCCCCCAATGGCTGGCGAAACCGCCCTGGCAACCCTGCTGCGCAGCATGAGCCCACAGCTCAATTCTGGCGACTATGTGTTCTGCACCCTGGCCGACAACCGCCTGCCCGATTGCGAGGTGATCGGCAGTTTTCGCGAACAGGAAGGGCTGACGGTGATTGTCGAGCGCCAACAGGCCGAACAGGCCGGCCTGACCTTCGAGTATGTGGCGGCGTGGATCACCTTGAATGTGCATTCGGCCCTGGAAGCGGTGGGCCTGACCGCCGCCTTCGCCAGCGCCCTGGGGCGTGCCGGGATCAGTTGCAATGTGGTCGCCGGCTACTACCACGACCACCTGTTTGTCGGCCGTAACGATGCGCAGCGTGCAATGCACGTGTTGCAACAACTGGCAGCGGGCGCGGAGTAAATCCTATGTGGCAGAGTTATGTAAACGGCCTGCTGGTGGCCCTGGGGCTGATCATGGCCATCGGTACGCAAAACGCATTTGTATTGGCACAGAGCTTGCGCCGCGAACATCACCTGCCGGTGGCGGCCCTGTGCGTGGTGTGCGATGCGCTGCTGGTGGCCGCCGGGGTGTTTGGCCTGGCGACGGTGCTGGCGCATAACCCTGTGCTGCTGGCGATTGCACGTTGGGGCGGGGCGGCGTTCCTGCTGTGGTACGGCGCCCTGGCCCTGCGCCGGGCCTGTTCGCGGCAAAGCCTGGGGCAAGGCGCAGGGCAAAAGGTCCGTTCATTACGCGCGGTGATGCTCAGCGCCCTGGCCGTGACCCTGCTCAACCCCCACGTGTACCTGGACACGGTGTTACTGATCGGCTCCCTGGGCGCCCAGCAAACCGAACCGGGGGCCTATGTGGCAGGCGCCGCCAGCGCTTCGTTGCTGTGGTTTTCCGCCCTGGCCCTGGGCGCGGCATGGCTGGCCCCGTGGCTGGCGCGCCCGGCCACCTGGCGCCTGCTGGACCTGCTGGTGGCGGTGATGATGTTCAGTGTGGCCTATCAATTGATCAGCGCCTGAGGATTATTCCAAAACGCTCTGGAACCTCTATTCCACACAGTTGTTGCGTGGTTTTGCCGCACCCCCGGTGCTATGATCCAGACCCTGCGCCGCAAAGAGTACAAACTCCCCGGCGCTTGTTTGGCCGCCCGTGATCGGCCTTGCGCTCACCGCAACTGACCTGATTAGGAGAATTATCATGGCTTTCGAATTGCCGCCGCTGCCGTATGCACACGATGCCCTGCAGCCGCACATTTCCAAGGAAACCTTGGAATATCACCACGACAAGCACCACAACACCTATGTCGTGAACCTGAACAACCTGGTGCCTGGCACCGAGTTCGAGGGCAAGACCCTGGAAGAGATCGTCAAGTCCTCTTCGGGTGGCATCTTCAACAACGCCGCCCAGGTCTGGAACCACACCTTCTACTGGAACTGCCTGGCGCCAAACGCCGGCGGTCAACCGACTGGCGCACTGGCTGAAGCCATCAATGCCGCGTTCGGTTCGTTCGACAAGTTCAAGGAAGAGTTCACCAAGACTTCCGTCGGCACCTTCGGTTCCGGTTGGGGTTGGCTGGTGAAAAAGGCTGACGGTTCCCTGGCCCTGGCCAGCACCATCGGCGCCGGCAACCCGCTGACCAGCGGCGACACCCCGCTGCTGACCTGCGACGTCTGGGAACACGCCTACTACATCGACTACCGCAACGTGCGTCCAAAGTATGTGGAAGCGTTCTGGAACCTGGTCAACTGGAAGTTCGTTGCCGAGCAGTTTGAAGGCAAGACCTTCACTGCGTAAGTAACCCTTGCAGTAAAAAGAGCCCGGCGATTGCCGGGCTTTTTTGTGCCAGATTGAAACCACCTCACCCCAACACCCGTGGAACTCACCGACAGGAATTGACCACTGAGCCGGTGAGAGAAATAACTCCCTCATCTATTTTAGGAGTATGAACCATGCTTGGAATAATGGAACTCGCCAAGGGAGCCATGCCAGGGATCGGAGAGCTTGTGGGTGCCTTGGCGGGAGTGCTGGGGAATGCAATAAAGGACAAGTCAGGTGAAAACGAGGAGAAAGAACCCGGCAAAATAGCCGAAGATGTACACGCCAAAATCGATATGCAGATTACCTACCCGCCCCCTTAAGGCCATCGATGTGCTCTTGCGACAGGCAGAAAAGTCTACGCCTGTACGCCCGCCAGCCGTGCAAAAGGGCGGAAGATTTGACCCGCCCATCGCCTTCCAGATCTTGCCCCGCTAGCGTCCAGACGCCACGCACCGCAATGTTCCTTTGACTGCCACCACGGGATTGCCAATACTCATGGCATATTGAGGCTACCCGCATGGAACAAGGAATGACCCTTTGAAGCTGGAACTCAAAAACAGCTTGTCAGTGAAGTTGCTCCGGGTGGTGCTGCTGTCGGCACTGATAGTGGGCGTGGCACTGAGCGTGGCGCAGATCGTCTTTGATGCCTACAAGACACGCCAGGCGGTGGCCGGTGATGCCCAGCGCATCCTCGATATGTTTCGCGACCCCTCGACCCAGGCCGTCTATAGCCTGGATCGCGAAATGGGCATGCAGGTCATCGAGGGCCTGTTTCAGGATGATGCGGTACGCATGGCCTCCATTGGCCATCCCAACGAGCCGATGCTCGCCGAGAAGAGCCGGGATTTGCAGCACTCCCCCAGCCGCTGGCTGACGGACGTCATCCTGGGCCGGGAACGCACCTTCACCATCCCGCTGGTAGGGCGCGGGCCTTATAGCGAGTATTACGGCGACCTGAGCATCACCCTCGACACTGCCACCTATGGCCAGGGTTTTATCGTCAACTCGGTGATCATCTTTATCTCCGGGGTGCTGCGTGCCCTGGCCATGGGCCTGGTGTTGTACCTGGTCTATCACTGGCTGCTGACCAAGCCGCTGTCGCGGATCATCAGCCACCTGAGCTCGATCAACCCCGACCGTCCCAGCGAGCACAAGATCCCGCAGCTCAAGGGCCATGAGAAAAATGAACTGGGGTTGTGGATCAACACCGCCAACCAGTTGCTGGCCTCGATCGAACGCAACACCCACCTGCGCCATGAAGCGGAAAACAGTCTGCTGCGCATGGCCCAGTACGACTTTCTCACCGGCCTGCCCAACCGCCAGAAACTGCAGGAGCAACTGGACAAGATCCTGACCGACGCCGGGCGCCGTCAACGCCGGGTCGCGGTGTTGTGCGTGGGGCTGGATGACTTCAAGAGCGTCAACGAGCAATTCACTTACCAGGCCGGCGACCAACTGCTGCTGGCCCTGGCCGACCGCCTGCGGGCCCACAGTGGCCGGCTCGGGGCCCTGGCGCGCCTGGGGGGCGACCAGTTCGCCCTGGTCCAGGCCGATATCGAGCAACCCTACGAAGCCGCCGAGCTGGCCCAAAGCATCCTCGATGACCTAGAAGCCGAGTTCGCCCTCGACCACGAACAGATCCGCCTGCGCGCCACCATCGGTATCACCTTGTTCCCCGAAGACGGCGACAGCACCGAGAAACTGCTGCAAAAGGCCGAGCAAACCATGACCCTGGCCAAGAGCCGCTCGCGCAATCGCTACCAGTTCTATATCGCCAGTGTCGACAGCGAGATGCGCCGCCGCCGCGAGCTGGAGAAAGACCTGCGCGACGCCTTGAGCCGCAACCAGTTTCACTTGGTGTACCAACCGCAGATCAGCTATCTCGATCATCGCGTGGTCGGTGTCGAGGCGCTGATCCGCTGGCAACACCCTGAACACGGCCTGGTGCCGCCCGATCTGTTTATCCCCCTGGCGGAACAGAACGGCACCATCATCCCCATTGGCGAATGGGTGCTGGACCAGGCCTGCCGGCAACTGCGCGAATGGCATGACCTGGGGTTTACCGAGCTGCGCATGGCGGTCAACCTGTCCACGGTGCAACTGCACCACGCCGAGCTGCCGCGGGTGGTCAACAACCTGCTGCAGATCTATCGCCTGCCGCCGCGCAGCCTGGAGCTGGAAGTGACCGAGACCGGCCTGATGGAAGACATCAGCACCGCCGCCCAGCACCTGTTGAGCCTGCGCCGCTCCGGCGCGCTGATTGCCATCGACGACTTCGGTACCGGCTACTCCTCCCTGAGCTACCTGAAAAGCCTGCCCCTGGACAAAATCAAGATCGACAAGAGCTTTGTCCAGGACCTGCTGGATGACGATGACGATGCCACCATCGTGCGAGCGATCATCCAGCTGGGCAAAAGCCTGGGCATGCAAGTGATCGCCGAAGGCGTGGAGACGCCTGAGCAGGAGGCCTACATCATCAGCGAAGGCTGCCACGAAGGTCAGGGCTACCACTACAGCAAACCCCTGCCGGCGCGCGAGCTGGCGGCCTACCTCAAGCAGGCCGAACGCAATAACGCGGCGATCCTCTAGGCCCATGCTGGCCACCCAGGGCGCGGCCTTGGGCGGCCGGGGCTGGCCTATTAAATTTTTACGGCGTTAACCCTTTACAGAAAATGCAAATCTTTCGCATTATGTTGCAGTTTTGCGCGCCGCATTGCGCCCCGATCCACTACCGAAGCAGGATGTTCGCCATGATTCGTATGCCCCTGGCCACCGCCAGTCTGCTGGCCATTGCCATTTCTCTCGCCGGCTGCGGCGAGGGTAAAGACAAGGCCGCCGCTCCCCAGGCGCCGACGCCAGCTGCCAGCACGGCCGCTCCAGCGGCTGGCGCTACCGCCGGCCAGGTTGACGAGGCGGCCGCCAAGGCGGTCGTCGCGCACTACGCAGACCTCGTGTACGCGGTGTACAGCGACGCCGAGGCCACCGCAAAAACCCTGCAGACCGCGATCGACACCTTCCTCGCCAACCCCAACGACCAGACCCTGAAGGCCGCCCGTACCGCCTGGATCGCCGCGCGCGTACCGTACCTGCAGAGCGAAGTATTCCGCTTCGGCAACACCATCATTGATGATTGGGAAGGTCAGGTGAACGCCTGGCCACTGGACGAAGGCCTGATCGACTATGTCGACAAATCCTACGAACACGCCCTCGGCAACCCGGGCGCCACCGCCAATATCATCGCCAACACCCAGATCCAGGTCGGCGAAGACAAGATCGACGTCAAGGAAATCACCCCGGAAAAACTCGCCAGCCTCAATGAACTGGGCGGCTCCGAGGCCAACGTCGCCACCGGCTACCACGCCATCGAATTTTTGCTGTGGGGTCAGGACCTGAACGGCACCGGCCCTGGCGCCGGCAACCGTCCAGCGTCGGACTACCTGCAGGGCGACGGCGCCACCGGCGGGCATAACGAGCGTCGCCGCACCTACCTGCGCGCCGTGACCCAACTGCTGGTCAGCGACCTTGAGGAAATGGTCGGCAACTGGAAACCCAACGTCGAAGACAACTACCGCGCCACCCTGCAAGCAGAACCTGCGACCGACGGCTTGCGCAAGATGCTGTTCGGCATGGGCAGCCTGTCCCTGGGTGAACTGGCGGGCGAGCGCATGAAGGTGTCCCTGGAAGCCAACTCGCCGGAAGACGAGCACGACTGCTTCAGCGACAACACCCACAACTCGCAGTTCTACGACGCCAAGGGCATCCGCAACGTCTACCTGGGCGAATACACCCGCACCGATGGCACCCAGCTGACCGGCGCCAGCTTGTCGTCCCTGGTGGCCAAGGTCGACCCGGCTGCCGATGAAGCCCTCAAGGCTGACCTGGCGGCTACCGAAGCGAAGATCCAGGTCATGGTCGACCACGCCAACAAGGGTGAGCACTACGACCAGTTGATCGCCGCCGGCAATACCGCCGGCAACCAGATCGTGCGCGACGCCATCGCCGCCCTGGTCAAGCAGACCGGCTCCATCGAGCAAGCGGCCGGCAAGCTGGGCATCGGCAACCTGAACCCGGACAGCGCTGATCACGAGTTCTGATCCGCACGGTTTGAATGAGGCGGCCTTCGGGTCGCCTTTTTTGTACTCATCACAAAACCCATGTGGGAGCTGGCTCCCCATTAAGCCAAGTCCTACATCAGATCCGCACGCCCTTTGCAGCCCCCGGTTTACAAGCCCTGCCCCGTAGGTAGAATGGCGCCTCCGACTATCACCCGAGCGCAATACATGGCAATGCCGACCCTGCGGATCATTGGTTTCATCATCGGCATCTTCCTGATTACCCTCGCGGTCGCCATGGTCGTGCCCATGGCCACCCTGGTGTTTTACGAACGCACCAGCGACCTGCCGTCCTTTCTCTGGGCGAGCCTGATCACTTTTATTGCCGGCCTGGCCCTGGTGATTCCCGGGCGCCCGGCACAGGTGCAACTGCGCCCCCGGGACATGTACCTGCTGACCGTCAGCAGTTGGGTGGTGGTGTGTATCTTTGCCGCCCTGCCGTTTCTGCTGACCCAGCACATCAGCTATACCGACTCGTTCTTTGAAAGCATGTCCGGCATCACCGCCACTGGCGCCACCGTGCTCAGTGGCCTGGACACCATGTCCCCGGGCATCCTGATGTGGCGCTCGATGCTGCACTGGCTCGGCGGCATCGGTTTTATCGGCATGGCGGTGGCGATCCTGCCGCTGCTGCGCATCGGTGGCATGCGCCTGTTCCAGACCGAATCCTCGGATCGCTCCGAGAAGGTCATGCCGCGCTCGCACATGGTGGCGCGCCTGATTGTGGCGGCCTATGTCGGCATCACCATCCTCGGCAGCCTGGGGTTCTGGTGGGCCGGCATGGGCCTGTTCGATGCGATCAACCACGCGATGTCGGCCATTTCCACCGGGGGGTTCTCCACTTCCGATGAGTCCCTGGCCCACTGGAAACAACCGGCGGTGCACTGGGTAGCCGTGGTGGTGATGATCCTCGGCAGCCTGCCGTTTGCCCTGTATGTCGCCACGATGCGCGGCAACCGCAAGGCGCTGATCAAGGACCAGCAGGTACAAGGCCTGCTCGGGATGCTGCTGGTGACCTGGATCGTACTCGGCACCTGGTACTGGTGGACCACCAACCTGCACTGGCTGGATGCGCTGCGCCATGTGGCGCTGAACGTCACGTCCGTGGTGACCACCACCGGCTTTGCCCTGGGCGACTACAGCCTGTGGGGCAATTTCTCGCTGATGCTGTTCTTCTACCTGGGCTTTGTCGGCGGTTGCTCGGGCTCCACCGCCGGCGGGATCAAGATCTTTCGCTTCCAGGTCGCCTATATCCTGCTCAAGGCCAACTTGAACCAGCTGATTCACCCCAGGGCGGTGATCAAGCAGAAATACAACGGCCATCGCCTGGACGAAGAGATCGTGCGCTCGATCCTGACGTTCTCATTCTTCTTTGCAATCACCATCTGCACCATCGCCCTGGCCCTGTCACTGCTGGGCGTGGATTGGATGACCGCCTTGACCGGCGCGGCCAGTACCGTCTCCGGCGTGGGCCCGGGGCTGGGCGAGACCATCGGCCCGGCCGGCAACTTCGCGACCCTGCCGGACGCCGCCAAGTGGATCCTGTCCCTGGGCATGCTGCTGGGCCGGCTGGAGATCATTACGGTGTTTGTGCTGTGCATTCCGGCGTTCTGGCGGCACTGACACTCGCCGACGCCTCCAGCAACCGCGCCCGGTATTCGCCGGGCGTGGCATCGAACCAGCGGCGAAAGGCGCGGAAGAAGTTGCTCGGGTCGGCAAACCCCAACAGGTAGGCAATTTCCAACAGGGTCATGCTCGGCTGCGCCAGGTACTGTTCGGCCAGTTCGCGGCGGGTGTCGTCGAGCAAGGTCTGGAAGCTGGTGCCCTCCTCCTGCAAGCGACGCTGCAAGGTGCGCTGGGACAAGTGCAACGTCTGCGCCACCACCTCACGCTTGGGCTCGCCCTGGGGCAACAGCCGGCACAGCACCTGGCGGGCCTTGTGGGTCACCCGGCTCTCGGAGAACCTGGCCAGGTATTCCCCGGCAAACCGATCGTGCAGCAGCGACATCGCTTCATTGGCGGTGGGCAGCGGCGCTTCCATATCGGCGCGCTCGAAGATCAGCGCGTCATACGGCGCATTGAACACCAGCGGCGCATGAAAGGCCTGCTTATAGGGTTCCAGGTCCACCGGCTGATCCCCCTGCACCAACACCTTGCGCGGCTGCAACGTGCGCCCGGTCAGCCAGCCACATAACGCCAGGGCACAGGCCAGCGAGGCCTCGGCGCTTTGCCGGGTCGGCGGCAAGTGGTCGCCGTGGACCGTGAGGATCAGGGCGTAGCCTTCGGGCAGCAGGCAAAAACTCAGGTCGGCACTTTCGGCGATGATCCGCTGGTAGCGCACCAGCCGGGCAAAGCCTTCGGCCAGAGTGCTGCTGGACATCAAGGCATACCCGGCCACATGGAACGACGCCGGGCGCACCACCTTGCCCATGTTCAGGCCGATGGCCGGATTACCCGACACCTCCACCGCCCGCTGCCAGAGCCGGGTCATGGCGTCCTGGGGGAAACGCGCATCGGGGTCATCCAGGGCGCTGTAATCCAGGCCCAACTGTTTGAACAGGGCGTGGCAATCCAGGCCATCGAGCTCCAGCGCCTTGACTATCCCCATCGCCCAGCTTGCAGAAGTCGTTCGTTCGTTCATGGCGTTTTCTTGCACGCTGTCTATGACGGGACGGCTGAAACCGCAGCCTGGAACCCAAGGATACTAAAGTGGCGTCTATTGTCACTGGCCCTTGCCAGTGATGACTCTAGACTCAAATAAGCTCCCCGCCGAACACCCGCCGGGCACCACCACCACCAGAGGGCCAGCAGCCATGGAAAATACCAGGCAATTCAATAGCTTCGCCGAGTTCTATCCGTATTACCTGAGCGAGCACGGCAACAGTACCTGCCGACGGTTGCATTTTATCGGCACCAGCCTGGTGATTTTTATTCTCGCGTTCGCCATCGGCAAGGGCGCCTGGTGGTTGCTGTGGGCCCTGCCGGTGGCCGGCTACAGCTTTGCCTGGGTCGGGCACTTCTTCTTTGAAAAGAACCGCCCGGCAACGTTCCAGCATCCGTTCTACAGCCTGCTGGGGGATTTCGTGATGTACCGCGACATGATTCTGGGCAAGGTGCCGTTCTGACCCCAGCGACAAGCCAGGCCGGCGTGTGACCTCTTGTCACTTGCGCCTTGCCGAGAAAGGTTCAGGCATTTGGCGAGATAAAAGTCTTTTTGTCATTTGCAGTGCTGTATCCTGCCCAGGCTTTGTGAAAAGCGCGGCACACCTGCAATTGCACAACAGACCTTGCGAGGAGCGACGACGATGCACGAGATCCCTAATCTCCCCTTCCCAAGCCTGCACGAGACCGAGCAGCCAACCCCGCAACAGGCCAGCAGCGACAAGCCAGCACCGGCACAGGCAACACCGGTCGACAGCGATAGCGAAGACTGACCGCAACACCCAGACCGTGTGGAAAGCGTGACATTGCGCGCTTTCCACACCGCCTGAATCAAGAGACACGCAACATGCCCGATACCCCCCGCAATCCCCCCGATGAAGCGTTACTCGGCGCCGCCCTGCAAATGGTCGACGTGTGGAGCCGCCTCAGCCCGGAAAAACAGGCGCTGCTGCTCAAGCGCTTCGGCCCCCAGGAAAATGCCCTGGCCGCGCTGGTGACCACGCGCATGCTCAACCCAGCCCCACTGTAGAGGCCGGCTCACCGGCGATGGCGCCAGGTTTTAGGCCCTGTGCGCAGCAAAGCACCGGTATCATAAGCAGCCTATCTTTTTCTGCCGCACCAGTGGACCTTTCCCATGCCAGATACCCAGCGCCCCATGGCGGTCACGCTGCAAGTCGTCTCCATCGTGCTGTTTACCTTTATCGGCTACCTGAATATCGGCATTCCCCTGGCCGTCTTGCCGGGCTATGTCCACAGCGACCTGGGCTTTGGCGCCGTGATCGCGGGCCTGGTGATCAGCGTGCAGTACCTGGCCACCCTGCTGAGCCGGCCCTATGCCGGGCGCATCATCGATAACCGCGGCAGCAAGCGCGCGGTGATGTACGGCCTGGCCGGTTGCGGCTTGAGTGGGGTGTTCATGCTGGCATCCGCCGCCCTGACCCATCTGCCGGCTCTGAGCCTGGCCAGCCTGCTGATTGGCCGGCTGGTGCTGGGCAGTGCCGAAAGCCTGGTGGGATCGGGCTCCATTGGCTGGGGCATCGGCCGGGTCGGCGCGGCGAATACCGCCAAGGTCATCTCCTGGAACGGTATCGCCAGCTACGGTGCCCTGGCGATTGGCGCACCGCTGGGGGTGCTGCTGGTCAGCCGGTTCGGGCTGTGGAGCATGGGTGTAAGCATTATTGCCCTGGCGGTGCTGGGCTTGCTGCTGGCCTGGCCGAAAGTCGCAGCGCCCATCGTGGTCGGCGAGCGCCTGCCCTTCATGCATGTGCTCGGCCGCGTGCTGCCCCACGGCTGCGGGCTGGCCCTGGGCTCCATCGGCTTTGGCACCATCGCCACGTTTATCACCCTGTATTACGCGACCCAGCACTGGGATAACGCGGTGCTGTGCCTGAGCCTGTTCGGCGCCAGCTTTATCGGGGCGCGGTTGCTGTTCGGCAACCTGATCAACCGCATCGGTGGGTTTCGCGTGGCGATTGCCTGCCTGTCGGTGGAAACCCTTGGCCTGTTGCTGTTGTGGCTGGCGCCAAGTGCCGAGCTGGCCCTGGCGGGCGCGGCCTTGAGCGGCTTCGGGTTTTCCCTGGTGTTTCCGGCGCTGGGGGTTGAAGCGGTCAACCTGGTGCCCGCCTCCAGCCGTGGCGCGGCGGTGGGGGCCTATTCGTTGTTTATCGACTTGTCATTGGGGATCACCGGGCCATTGGCCGGGGCGATTGCAGCGGGTTTCGGCTTTGCCTCGATCTTTTTGTTTGCCGCGCTGGCGGCCTTCGCCGGGCTGCTGCTGAGCCTGTACCTGTATCGCCAGGCCCCCAAATACCGCGACGAACGTAACGCCGGCTAGAAATCCACCTTGCCGCGCCCGGCCTTGATGCTGCCGCGCTTGGTCTTGGATTCCAGGCGCCGCTTTTTCGAGCCCAGGGTGGGTTTGGTGGGGCGGCGTTTTTTCTCGACCTTGGTCGCGCTGAGGATCAACTCCACCAGGCGCTCCAGGGCATCGGCGCGGTTCTGTTCCTGGGTCCGGTATTGCTGGGCCTTGAGGATCAGCACGCCTTCGCTGGTAATGCGGCTGTCACGCAGTGCCAGCAAGCGTTCCTTGTAGAACGGCGGCAACGACGAAGCGCCGATATCAAAGCGCAAGTGCACGGCGCTGGAGACCTTGTTGACGTTCTGCCCGCCTGCGCCCTGGGCGCGGATGGCCGTCAACTCGATTTCGGCATCGGGCAGGTGCACGTTACTGGAGATCACCAACATGGAAAACGGGTCCGTGGGTTGCAGGGGCCGGCAAGCCGGCTCCTGCAGTGTGGGCTAGTTGTTCAGCGAGGATACAGCACTCACGTCAGCCAGCGCCTTGCGCTTGTTCTTGAGCACATAGCACACCCACATAAAGGCCACCCAGACCGGAATCGCGTACACCGAGACCTGGATCCCCGGAATCAGCAACATGACCCCCAGGATAAACACCACGAACGCCAGGCACACGTAATTGCCGTAGGGGTACCACAGCGCCTTGAACAACGGCACCTGGCCGGTGCGGTTCATGTGCTGGCGGAACTTGAAGTGCGAGAAGCTGATCATCGCCCAGTTGATCACCAACGTGGCCACCACCAGGGACATCAGCAGCTCCAGGGCGTGCTGCGGGATCCAGTAGTTCATCAACACCGCCACCAGGGTGACGGCTGCCGAGGCCAGGATCGAACGCACGGGCACGCCGCGCTTGTCGATCTTCGCCAAGGCCGCCGGCGCGTCGCCCTGCTCGGCCATGCCCAGCAGCATGCGGCTGTTGCAGTAAGTGCCGCTGTTGTACACCGACAGCGCCGCCGTCAGCACCACGAAGTTGAGGATATGCGCGGCGGTGTTGCTGCCCAGCATCGAGAACACCTGCACGAACGGGCTACCGCTGTAGGCATCGCCCGAGGCGTTCAAGGTCACCAGCAGGCTGTCCCATGGCGTCAGCGACAGCAGCACCACCAGGGCGCCGATGTAGAAAATCAGGATGCGGTAGATCACCTGATTGATCGCCTTGGGGATCACGGTGCGTGGCTGGTCCGCCTCGGCGGCGGTAAAACCGAGCATTTCCAGGCCGCCAAACGAGAACATGATGATCGCCATGGCCATCACCAGGCCGCCGACGCCATGGGGGAAGAACCCGCCGTGCTCCCACAGGTTGGTCACCGAGGCCTGTGGCCCGCCGGTGCCGCTGACCAGCAGGTAGCTGCCCAGGGCGATCATGCCGACAATCGCCACCACCTTGATAATTGCAAACCAGAACTCGGCCTCGCCAAACACTTTGACGTTGGCCAGGTTGATCACATTGATCAGCACGAAAAACGCTGCCGCCGAGACCCAGGTCGGAATCTCCGGCCACCAGTAGTGCACGTACTTGCCGACGGCGGTCAGCTCCGACATGCCCACCAGAATATAGAGGATCCAGCAGTTCCAACCCGACAAAAAGCCCGCGAAACCGCCCCAGTACTTGTGGGCAAAATGGCTGAAGGAGCCGGCCACTGGCTCTTCGACGATCATTTCGCCCAATTGGCGCATGATCATAAAGGCAATGAAACCGCAGATGGCATAGCCGAGGATCATCGACGGGCCGGCTGACTTCAGCACCCCCGCCGAGCCCAGGAACAGGCCGGTACCGATCGCGCCACCGAGGGCGATCAATTGAATATGACGATTTTTCAGGCCGCGCTTCAGTTCGCCTGAATGCGAGTTGGGTCCACTCATGAAAAGGGTCTCACGCAAGGTTTGATGATGTTCACTACACGATGCTGCTTTGAAACCGGCTCAAGCAGCGCCGATCAAACCCCAGCGCAAACACCAGGAGTCCAGCGTCTTTCTAACGGTCATGCGTCACCTGTTTGTTTTTATCTGTGACGAAATCGAACCCGTCCGGCTTATGGCCAGGCGGAATTAACAAGGCAGCGAGCCTTGAAGGCCTTTTGCGTGGATACGCAAGGGGGGTCACAGTAAAACGCGGCGCATTGTACACCGCCCGATCCGTTCGCGAGGGTCGCGGGGGAGATTGTTCGCCAAGTGGAAGACTTTCCTTACAGAAAGATTCCATAGAGAGCCTGCCCTGCGTAGGCTCGACTCAATCGTAAAACAATCGTTACACCCTGGAAGCCATTCCTGACACTCCACCCCACAGCCTGCAAGCAAAAAAAAACGCCAACCCGAGGGTTGGCGCTTTTTCTTACCGCTTGAAGCTTAAAGCTTGCCGCTGCTCTTAAGGCTTCTTACGCCCAAACCCAGGACGCTGGCCAGAGCCCGCCGGTGCGCCACGGCGCTTGCCCGATGGCTCGTCCGCGACCAGCTTCAGCCCTGGGCGCTTTTTCGGCGCGGGCTTGGCTGGGCGCTTGGCCCCTTCGGCTGGACGATCGGTCTGCGGAGCCCCACGGCCCGTCTCGCCACGGTTGCTGCGACCACCGGTGGGCGCCTCGCCACGACCGGCCGGACGCGGGGTGCGCGGTGCACGTTCGCCATCCTGACGGGCCGGCGCCGACGGACGACGATCGCCCTCGATCTGCGGCTGGCGGGAAATGCGACCGCCCGTGGCCGGTGCATCCAGCGCCGGGCGCAAGGTGCGGGCAACGCGTTCGGTGCGTGCCACCGGGCGCGACGATTTACGCTGCATGCGCTCCAGCTTGTCCTTGCTCTTGGCGTTCATCTGCGGCATGGCCACAGGGGTCAAGCCTACTTCAGCACTGAGGATGTCGACTTCGTACTGGCTCATTTCGCGCCAGCGGCCCATCGGCAGGTCGGAGTTGAGGAACACCGGGCCGAAACGCACGCGCTTCAGGCGGCTGACCACCAGGCCCTGGGATTCCCACAGGCGACGCACTTCACGGTTACGCCCTTCCATCACCACACAGTGGTACCAGTGGTTGAATCCTTCGCCACCGGGCGCCTGCTTGATATCGGTGAACTTGGCCGGGCCGTCTTCCAGCACCACGCCGGCCTTGAGGCGTTCGATCATCTCGTCATCGACTTCGCCCCGTACACGCACGGCGTATTCGCGGTCCATCTCGTAGGACGGGTGCATCAGGCGGTTGGCCAGTTCACCGTCGGTGGTGAACATCAGCAGGCCTGTGGTGTTGATGTCCAAGCGGCCGATATTGATCCAACGGCCTTCTTTAGGCTTGGGCATCTTGTCGAACACGGTTGGACGGCCTTCCGGGTCGTCACGGGTGCAGATCTCGCCATCGGGCTTGTTGTACATGATCACGCGGCGCACCGACTCGGCGGCCTCTTCACGCTTGATGACCTTGCCATCAATGGTGATCGCGTCATGCAGGTCGACGCGCTGGCCAAGGGTGGCTTCGACGCCATTGACCTTGATGCGCTTCTGGGTGATCCAGGCTTCTACGTCGCGGCGCGAGCCGACGCCGATACGGGCGAGGACTTTTTGCAGTTTCTCGCCGGCTGGGCCGATTTCCTGGCTGTCGTTCTGGTCTTGGTCTTTCATCTTAAGCACCTCCCGGTGTGTCGATTCAGGCGTGGCCTGAAGAGTATGCAAATCTGGAGCTTGGGCGAACGCATCGCCAAAGGGTCGCGAATCATACGCGCATGGCGCGCATTGCGCATCAGAGACTAGTCGATATGTGCCGGCTCATTTGCTTTTCCGCCGACCGGTGGCCCCCAGGGCGATCAACCGTAACTCGGCTTCGGCCAGCACTGCGCGCTTGTCGACCTTGTCGAGCTTCTTCCAGGCCCGGATCTCGCGCTTGCTGCGCCCGCAGCCTAGGCAGATATCGTCGCTGAACTTGCAGAGGCTGATGCAGGGGTCTTTGGTGGAACTCATATACATTCTCCCTGGTGCAGAAGATCCAATGTGGGAGCGGGCTTGCTCGCGATTGCGGTAGGTCAGTCATATATCCAGTGGCTGACACTCCGCAATCGCGAGCAAGCCCGCTCCCACATTTGCTTCTGGGTCAGTCTTCGAATTCGCGGCGTTCGTTTTCGATGGCTTCGGCCAGTGCCCGGGCTTCGGCTTCTTCTTCGCTCAACTCGGGTTGTTCCAGGGCGGCGACGGCGGCCAGCAGTTTTTCGCGGGCCGCGGCCACGCCGAGGATATCCTCCTCGGGGGCCGCTTCCACGTTTACCTCAAGCTCAGGCTCAGACTCAGGCGCCACCGCCCCATCACGCAGCAAATCATCAAAGTCGGTCTTGATCCCCTGCTCCATATCGTCCAGCTCCAGCAGCAAGGTATGGAAACTGGTCTCGTCCTTCGGCTCCTCCGGTTCGACGCTGGCATCGGCCAGTTCCTGCAAGCCGGGCGGCACCGGGGCATCGTCGAAGTCGAGCACCGGTTCGGCCTCGATCTCGCGCAGTTCGGCCAGTGGCGGCAAGTCGTCGAGGTTTTTCAGGTTGAAGTGGTCGAGAAACACCTTGGTGGTAGCAAACATCGCCGGTTTGCCGGGCACGTCGCGGTAGCCGACGATGCGGATCCACTCGCGCTCCAACAGCGTCTTGACGATATGACTGTTGACCGCCACGCCGCGCACATCCTCGATTTCGCCACGGGTGATGGGCTGGCGATAGGCAATCAGCGCCATGGTCTCCAGCATCGCCCGGGAATAGCGTTGCGGGCGCTCTTCCCACAAGCGCCCGACCCACGGCGAAAACTTCTCGCGGATTTGCAGGCGGTAGCCCGAGGCCACTTCCCGCAGTTCAAAGGCCCGGCCGTCACAGGATTTGCGCAGGATTTCCAGGGCCTTCTTGAAGACCGGCGGTTCCGGGCGCTCGGCCTCTTCAAACAGTTCAAACAGGCGTTCCAGCGATTGCGGCTTGCCCGAGGCCAAGAGGAAGGCTTCCAACAAGGGCGCCAGTTCGCGGGGTTCAGTCAGATTCATCGATTCAGCTCGTTATTCGGCTCGCGCCCGCACGTGGATAGCCGCAAAAGGCTCATTCTGCACCAGCTCGACCAAGGACTCCTTGACCAGTTCGAGGACCGCCATAAAGGTCACCACCACGCCCAGGCGCCCCTCCTCGGCGGTAAACAGCTCGACAAACGGCACAAACCCACCACCCTTGAGGCGCTCCAGCACATCGCTCATGCGCTCGCGGGTGGACAAGGCTTCGCGGCTGACCTGGTGGCTTTCAAACATATCGCCACGGCGCAGCACCTCGGCCATGGACATCAGCAATTCTTCCAGGCTTACATCTGGCAATAATTTGCGCGCCCGGGCTTCCGGCGCATCCAGCCTGGGCACCACCACGTCGCGCCCCACGCGGCTCAGGCCGTCGATACCTTCGGCGGCGGCCTTGAAGCGCTCGTACTCCTGCAGGCGGCGGATCAGTTCGGCGCGGGGGTCGTCCTCTTCCGCTTCGATCGTCTCGGAGCGCGGCAGCAGCATCCGTGACTTGATCTCCGCCAGCATCGCGGCCATCACCAGGTATTCGGCGGCCAGTTCCAGGCGCACCGACTGCATCAACTCGACATAGCCCATGTACTGGCGGGTGATTTCCGCCACCGGGATGTCGAGGATATTGATGTTCTGCTTGCGGATCAGGTACAGCAGCAAGTCCAGCGGGCCTTCAAAGGCCTCAAGGAACACTTCCAGGGCATCCGGCGGGATATACAGGTCCAGGGGCATTTCCATGACCGCCTGGCCATAGACCATGGCAAACGGCAGCTCCTGCTGCGCGCCGGCCTGGCTGTCGACGGTTTCCACGGCGGACATTCAGGCCTCGCCCCTGAACGGCGCCGGGTCGCCACAGCCCACGCGGATCACTTCAGGCTCGCCGTCGGCCAGGTTGATCACCGTGGACGCCTTGTTGCCGCCGTAGCCGCCGTCGATGATCAGGTCAACGTGCTTTTCCAGGAGTTGGCGCATTTCATAGGGATCTTCCAGCGGCTCAGTGTCGCCGGGCATGATCAGCGATACGCTCATCAGCGGCTCACCCAGCTCGGCCAGCAGCGCCAGGGCGATGGGGTGCTCCGGCACCCGCAGGCCGATCGTGCGCTTCTTGGGGTGCAGCAGCAGGCGCGGCACCTCGCGGGTGGCATTCAGAATAAAGGTGTAGGGCCCCGGCGTATGGGCCTTGAGCAGGCGGAAGGTGCCGGTATCGACCTTGGCGAACAGCCCCAGTTGCGACAAGTCGCTGCAGATCAGCGCGAAATTGTGGTTCTTGTCCAGTTCGCGCAGGCGTCTTACGCGCTCCACGGCGTTCTTGTCGCCGATCTGGCAACCGATGGCATAGGAAGAGTCCGTGGGGTAGATCACCACCCCGCCGCCACGAATGATCTCCACCGCCTGCTTGATCAGCCGCGCTTGCGGGTTTTCCGGATGAATCTGGAAAAATTGACTCACGTTCTCTACCTGTTCAGACGGTGGCGGTAATGGGGTCATGCTTGAATCGCCCCCACAAAAGCGGCAGGTCTTCCGGGACCGGGCGGTATTCGCCGATCTCCGACCAGCCGCCTGGGCCATGGAAATCACTGCCGGCACTGACCAGCAGACCAAATTCACGGGCAAGAATCGCCAGGCTGCCAACCTGTTCGGCGGGTTGATGCCCATTGACCACTTCGATGGCGTGGCCACCGGCTTGAATATAGTCGCCGATCAGCTTGCGACGCTTGCTGCGGGTAAAGTCGTAATGCCAGGGATGCGCCAGGCTGACCCAGGCCCCAGAAGCGCGCAGGGTTGCCACGGTGTCTTCCAGGGTCGGCCAGTGCAGCTTGACGTCCCCCAGCTTGCCGGCGCCCAGCCATTTGCGAAAGGCTTCGGCGCGATCCTTGACGAACCCTTCGCGCACCATCCAGTCGGCAAAATGCGGACGGGCCGGCGCATTGCCGCTGTCGCCCAGCGCCTGCTGGATGGCACGGGCGCCCTCCAGGGCACCGGGCATGCCCTTGAGCGCCAGTTTGCGGCTTATTTCTTCGGACCGCAGCCAGCGGCCATCGTGCAAACTGGCAATGGCCGCCACCAACGGCGGGGCGGTGACATCAAAACCGTAGCCCAGTACATGAATGGTTGCGCCGCCCCAGGTGCAGGACAATTCGACGCCATTGACCAGGTGCATGCCCAGCGCCGTGGCGGCAAGCCGCGCCTCGCCCAGGCCTTCAAGGGTGTCGTGGTCGGTCAACGACAGGACTCGCACGCCTTTTTCAAACGCACGCGCAACCAGTACCGAGGGCGCCAGGGCGCCGTCGGAGGCCGTGCTGTGGCAGTGCAAATCAACATTCACGGGAGTGTGTAACCTCAAGTCAGCTGGCGCTTACGCTACCAAGGATGTTTGTTATTATGCCGCCACATCCAGCTTCTGGCTCTTACTGTGAAACAATTCATCGACTTCATCCCGCTGTTGCTGTTCTTCATCGTGTTCAAAACCGACCCACGGGTCCTCGAGATGGGTGGCCATGAGCTGTCGTTCGGCGGCATCTACAGTGCCACGGCGGTGCTGATCATCAGCTCCCTGGTGGTCTACGGGGCGATCTTCATCTCCCAGCGCAAGCTGGAAAAAAGCCAATGGCTGACCCTGGTCGCCTGCCTGGTCTTTGGCGGCCTGACCCTGGCCTTCCACAGCGAAACCTTCCTTAAATGGAAAGCCCCGGTGGTCAACTGGCTGTTCGCCCTGGCCTTTCTCGGCAGCCACTTCATAGGTGACCGCCTGTTGATCAAGCGCATCATGGGCCACGCCTTGAACCTGCCGGAGCCGATCTGGACCCGCCTGAACATCGCCTGGATCGGGTTTTTCCTGTTCTGCGGCGCGGCCAACCTGTTCGTGGCCTTTACCTTCCAGAACTACTGGGTCGACTTCAAGGTGTTCGGCAGCCTGGGCCTGACCGTGGTGTTCCTGGTTGCCCAGGGTATCTACCTGTCGCGCCACCTGCATGACACCGACCCCACCACGCCAAAAACCGAGGACTGACATGCTCTACGCCATCATTGCCACCGACGTCGCCAACTCCCTGGAAAAGCGCCTGGCCGCGCGTCCGGCCCACGTGGAGCGCCTCAAGGGGCTGCAGGCCGAAGGCCGCATCGTGCTCGCCGGCCCGCACCCGGCGGTCGACAGCAATGATCCGGGAGAGGCCGGCTTCACCGGCAGCCTGATCGTGGCCGAGTTTGCCTCCCTGGCCGACGCCCAGGCCTGGGCCAAGGCCGACCCGTATGTGGCGGCCGGGGTGTATGCCGATGTCGTGATCAAACCCTTCAAGCAAGTCCTGCCTTGATCCGGGTGGCGCTGAACCTATTGGGTTCGGCGTACTCCTAATCGCTCATTATTCTCGGTAACCTGCCGACAACGTTCTGAATATTCGTGTGGAATCAGGAGTTCCGATGCGCTTACGTCAGTTGTGTCTGTTGGCAGTGTTAATGATCGGGGCTACGGCCCAGGCTGAAGAAACCTCGAACACCGGCAGTTCAACGCCCCTGTCCTTGAGTGCCGGCAGCCAGATCACCGAGTTGCAGCAACGCTTGAAAGAAAGCGAACGCCTGCGCGAAGAACTGGGCAAACAATTGCAAACTGCCGATGCCGCCCGCGAGAGTGCGCAACTGAGCCGGCTGCGCCAGGACAATCAGCGCCTGGCCCAGCAACTCAAGGACGCGCAAGGTAGCGCCCTGCCACGCTGGCTGACCGACCAGCAGCAATGGTTCGTGATTGGTGCGGGAGTTGCGTTGGTTTCCCTGCTGTGCGGTATCTTCGCCAGTGGTGGGCATCGACGCCGTCGACAATGGCTAAATTGAGTGAGTCATGAGCGAGCTGTTACTGATAGATGATGACCAGGAGCTCTGTGAGCTGCTGACCAGTTGGTTGAACCAGGAAGGTTTCCAGGTGCGCGCTTGCCATGACGGCGTGAGCGCGCGCAAGGTCCTGGCCGAATCCGCTCCGGCGGCCGTGGTGCTGGACGTGATGCTGCCCGATGGCAGCGGCCTGGAGTTGCTCAAGCAATTGCGCGCCGACCACCCGGAACTGCCGGTACTGATGCTCTCGGCCCGGGGCGAGCCCCTGGACCGGATCCTTGGCCTGGAACTGGGCGCCGATGACTACCTGGCCAAGCCCTGCGACCCCCGCGAACTGACTGCCCGCCTGCGGGCGGTGTTGCGCCGCAGCCACCCGACGGCCGTGTCGACCCAGCTCGAACTGGGCGACCTGTGCTTCAGCCCGGTGCGTGGCGTCGTGATCATCGACCATCAGGAACTGACCCTCACCCTGTCCGAAAGCCGCCTGCTGGAAGCCTTGCTGCGCCAGCCGGGCGAGCCCCTGGACAAGCAGGAACTGGCGCAGATCGCCCTGGGGCGCAAGCTGACCTTGTATGACCGCAGCCTGGACATGCACGTCAGCAACCTGCGCAAAAAAATTGGCCCCCATGCCGATGGCCGCCCGCGGATCGTGGCCCTGCGCAGCCGCGGCTACTATTACTGCCTTTAAGGCAGCGACACGTGATGAGCGGCAAGTGAAAAGCCGGCTTGCCGCTGCCCCTCTCCCTTACCGAAACTTTACTCTGCGCTGACGGCGGCTGACCTTGATCTTTGTAATCTACTCACATCCGGACTCACCGGAACCGAGACAAGGAGAAACACCATGCGCAAGACCCTTATCGCTCTGATGTTCGCCGCAGCCCTGCCTACCGTCGCCATGGCCATGCCAGAAGGCCAAGGCCCGATGGGCGGCCCGCAAGGCCACATGATGGATGGCCCGGGCCACGGCGGTGAACACGGCATGCGCGGCAAAGGCGGCCCCTTCAGCCAACTGGACCTGACCCGCGAACAGCGCCAGCAGATCGGCAAGCTGATGGGCGAACAACGGGAAGGCCGCCAGCAACTGCTCAAGAAGTACCTGGATAAACTCCCGGCCGCTGAGCAAAAAGCCATGAACGACGAAATGGCCGCCGCCAAGCAGAAAACCCAAGCCGATATCCGCGCCCTGCTCAAGCCCGAGCAGCAGAAGAAGTTCGACGACATGGCGAAGAAACGCGCCGAGCGCCAAGCCGAGTGGCAGCAGTTCCAGGCCTGGAAAGCGCAACAACCGCAAAAAGCGCAATAATGCGCTAGCGACCTCCCAGCCCAGCGGCCCGTGCCGCTGGGCTTTTCCTGTTTGAGGGTTTCCTGTGCGTTCACTCTTCTGGCGCATCCTTGCCAGTTTCTGGCTGGCCATCGCCCTGGTTGCCGGGCTGTCGATCCTGCTTGGGCATATGCTCAATCAGGATGCCTGGATTCTCAGCCGCCATCCCGGCCTCAAGAACCTGGCCGAAGAATGGACCCAGCGCTATGAAACCCAGGGCGAGGACGCCGCCCAGGATTTGTTGCAACAGCGCAAACGCCAGTACCACGTCGATGTGCAGGTGCTCAATGAGAGTGGCGACCCGATGGTACGTGGCACCTTCCCGCGCCGCGCCGCCGCCTTTGAAGCCCGCCAGCATGAGAGCCATGAGGGCCGGCTGCCGTGGCGCCGCCTGACGGCCGAGTACACCAGTGAGAAAACCGGCGATACCTACCTGCTGATCTACCGCATCGCCCTGCCGGAGTTGGACGCCTGGCATCGCAGCAGCCTGCTCTGGCCGCTGAGCGCCCTGGCGATTGCGTTGGTGGTGCTGACCCTGTTCAGCCTGCTGGTGACCCTGTCCATCACCCGTCCCCTCAGCCGTCTGCGCGGTGCGGTCCACGACCTGGGCCAGGCCACATACCAGCAAAACAGCCTGGCGCGCCTGGCCAACCGGCGTGATGAGTTCGGCGTGCTGGCCACCGACTTCAATCGCATGGGCGCACGCCTGCAAAGCCTGATCGGCAGCCAGCGGCAACTGCTCAGGGATGTGTCCCACGAACTGCGCTCGCCCCTGGCGCGCCTGCGGATCGCCCTGGCCCTGGCGGAACGGGCCACGCCCCAGGCACGGGAAAAACTCTGGCCGCGCCTGACCCTCGAATGTGATCGCCTCGAAGCCCTGATCAGCGAGATCCTGGTACTGGCGCGGGTCGACGCCGACAACGCCAGCGCCGAAGACATCGACCTCAACCCCCTGCTCAAGACCCTGCAAAAAGACGCCCAACTCAGCGCCCCGGACCAGCACGTGCAGTTGCACACCGACCCTGTGCTCAAGCTCAAGGGCTGGCCACATATGGTCGAACGGGCGGTGGACAACCTGCTGCGCAATGCGCTGCGCTTCAACCCACCCGCCCAGCCCATTGAAATGCACGCCCAGCGCGACGGCGAGCGCATCGTCATCAGCGTGCGCGACCATGGCCCGGGCGTCGACACCGAGCACCTGCAGTCATTGGGCGAACCGTTTTACCGCGCCCCCGGGCAAACCGCCCAGGGTCACGGCCTGGGCCTGGCCATCGCCCGCCGGGCCGCCGAACGGCACGGCGGCAGCCTGACCCTGGCCAATCATCCCGAAGGCGGATTTATCGCCACCCTGGATTTGCCCTTGCAGCCGGGGATTGCAGCACACCCCTGAAGATCTTCTATGATGGCCCTTCTCTTATGGAGGGCCTTTGATGACTGATCTGCTCACCTCGATCCAGCGTGCACTCGATCTGCCGCCCACACCGCTGGCGTGCACTGAAGCCGGCGCCCTGCCGTCAACCTTCGCCGTCACTGAGCTAGCCTGCGCCAGCCTGGGGGCTGCAGCTCAGGCCCTGGCCCGCCTGCTGGCACAACAGACCGGGCGCCTGCCCCTGGTCAGCGTTGACCGGCGCCTGGCCTCATTTTGGTTCTCCAGCTCCCTGCGCCCACAGGGCTGGAGCGTGCCGCCGTTGTGGGACCCGATTGCCGGCGACTATGCCTGCGCCGACGGCTGGATCCGCCTGCACACCAATGCCCCCCACCATCGCGCAGCCGCCGAACGGGTGCTGGGGCCGGCCACGGACCGGGCGGCGATGACGCTCAAGGTCGCCCCGTGGAGCGCTGCCGAACTGGAGCAGGCGATTATCGATGAGGCTGGCTGCGCCGCGCAGATGCGCACCTGGCAGGAGTGGCAGGCCCATCCGCAAGGGTTGGCGGTCAATCAGGAACCGTTGGTTGCGCGCGAGCGCTTCGACACAGCCGGCAACACCCGCTGGCTCGGCAACGTGGCGCGCCCGCTGGCGGGGGTCAAGGTCCTGGACCTGACCCGCGTCCTGGCCGGCCCCGTGGCCAGTCGTTTTCTCGCGGGGCTTGGCGCCGACGTCTTGCGCATCGATGCCCCCGCCTGGAACGAACCTGGGGTCGTACCGGAAATGACCCTGGGCAAGCGCTGCGCACGCCTTGACCTTAAAACCGCCAACGGCCGGCAATTATTCGAAAATTTACTCAAGGATGCCGACATTCTGTTTCACGGTTATCGGGCAGATGCCTTGGAGCAACTGGGTTACAACGCCACTGCACGCCAGCAACTGGCCCCCGGCCTGATCGACGTCAGCCTCAACGCCTACGGCTGGAGCGGCCCGTGGCGCAATCGCCGGGGCTTCGACAGCCTGGTGCAGATGAGCAGCGGCATCGCCCACGCCGGCATGCAGTGCAAGCAGGCAGATAAACCGGTGCCGCTGCCAGTGCAGGCCCTGGACCACGCCACCGGCTACCTGATGGCGGCCAGTGCGATACAGGCCTTGACCGAGCGCTTAAGCAGCGGGCATGGCGGTTCGGCACGCCTGTCACTGGCGCGTACGGCGAAGCTGTTGGTCGAGGCCGGACAAGGCGTGAAACAGCCCGCCTTGCGTGAGGAAGAGCCCGGTGATCAGGGGCTGCTGGTGGAGCAGACGGCCTGGGGGCCGGCGCATCGGCTGCTGGCGCCGGTCACTGTTACCGGGACCCCGTTGCAGTGGGATTTGCCGGCGGGGGAATTGGGGGCGCATCGGGCACAGTGGTGACCTTGAAAGGGTCATCGCGGCAATGCGGCGACCCGACAAGCCCGCTCCCACAGTTGACCGTGTACAACTTATGTGGGAGCGGGCTTGCCCTAATGCCGATCAGTTAAGCGCAGATCCCCTGTGGGAGCGGGCTTGCTCGCGATAGCGGCGGGTCAGTTAATGCAACTCTGACTGACACACCGTCATCGCGAGCAAGCCCGCTCCCACATTTGATCTTCGTTGCTTTGAGCATTGCGTTCACTTAACTGAACGGCATTAGGGCTTGCCCGCGATAAGGCCCGCCCAGGCACAACAATTTCACAAGGTCAGCACACCACTGTACAACCCATACGCCGCTAGGCTCGCCCCGGCGATCACGCAGCTGAAAATACCCTTTTCCAACAAGGTAAACAGCGGCTGGCCCTGTTCGCGCTTGGCCTGGGCAAACAGGATCACCCCCGGGGCATACAGCAGCGCCGACAGCAGCAGGTATTTCAAGCCTCCGGCATACAACAGCCACACCGCATAGCCCAGGGCAATCACCCCCACCAGCAGGTCCTTGAGCCGCTGGCCATGGGCCCCCTCGTAGGTTTCCCCCCTCCCGCACAGCAGCACGGCATAGGCCGCCGACCATAAATACGGCACCAGGATCATCGACGACGCCAGGTAGATCAGCGTGGTGTAGGTGCTGGCCGAAAACAGGGTGATCACGAGGAACAGCTGGATCATCACATTGGTCAGCCACAACGCATTGACCGGCACACGGTTGGCGTTTTCCTTTTTCAGGAAGGCCGGCATGGTCTTGTCATGGGCGGTGGCGTAGAGAATCTCGGCGCACAGCAAGGCCCATGACAGCAACGCGCCCAGCAGCGACACCGCCAGGCCGATGCTGATCAACATCGCGCCCCAGGGGCCGACGATATGTTCCAGCACGCCCGCCAGGGACGGGTTTTGCAAGTTGGCCAGGTCAGGCTGGCTCATGATCCCCAAAGACAGCACATTGACCAGCACCAGCAGGGCCAGCACTCCGACAAACCCGATCACCGTGGCGCGGCCCACATCCGAGCGTTTTTCCGCGCGGGCCGAGTACACACTGGCGCCTTCGATGCCGATAAACACAAACACGGTGACCAGCATCATGTTACGCACCTGATCCATCACCCCACCGAATTGCGGGTTGCCCAGGCCCCAGATATCCCGGGTGAAAATGTCCGCCTTGAACGCCACGGCGGCGATCACGATAAACATCAGCAGCGGCACTATCTTGGCCACGGTGGTGACCTGGTTGATAAACGCGGCCTCCTTGATCCCGCGCATCACCAGAAAATGCACGGCCCACAGCAGCAGCGACGCGCAGCCGATAGCCACCGGCGTGTTGCCTTGGCCGAATACCGGAAAAAAATAACCCAGGGTGCTGAACAGCAATACGAAATAGCCGACGTTGCCCATCCAGGCACTGATCCAGTAGCCCCAGGCCGACGAGAAACCCATGTAGTCGCCAAACCCGGCCTTGGCGTAGGCATACACCCCCGAATCCAGGTTGGGCTTGCGGTTGGCCAGGGTCTGGAACACAAACGCCAGGGTCAACATGCCTATGGCGGTGATGCCCCAACCGATCAGGATCGCCCCCACCTCGGCCCGCGCCGCCATGTTCTGCGGCAACGAGAAGATCCCGCCGCCAATCATCGAGCCCACTACCAATGCCACGAGGGCGCTGAGGCGCAGCTTTTGTGCCGGTTGCGACATAGGAACTCCTGTTGATCAAACAGTCGTCAAGCTAACAACTGCACACACGGCTAATTTATCGAAAACAGGCAACGTTTATTAGCTATAGCGAATAAAACTGCTCGCCTCATAACTTAATGACATTTCTGTTAGGCGAGTTTAGGCAAATTTAGAATTTAAATACCACTTGTGTTTATCCATGAGAGGTATTCGGCAAAGCCTTTTGAAAAAGTTTGCACATCCGCGAAAACGGGCTAGCTTCAAACATCCACGCCTTGCGTCTATAGGCTGAACCCAAACGGGCCAAAGCTCTGAAACATGCTTATCCGGGCGATTATACGCCTGTGGCATTTATTCATAAGTCTTTAATTCACAATGGAATGTGCCAATGAAGTGATCTGAGTCAGTTGTTTGAATAGCGCACAGTTTTATTCTGTGATCTCTCTTCTCCTGCATTGGAGTCACGCAATGTCTGAATCTCCCGGAAAACTTCGATTAGGCGCCCTTGTTGCTCTTGTTGTGGGCTCAATGATTGGCGGCGGGATCTTCTCGTTGCCGCAAAACATGGCCGCCAGCGCCGATGTCGGTGCGGTACTGATTGGTTGGGTCATCACGGCCGTCGGTATGTTGACCCTGGCGTTTGTGTTCCAGACCCTGGCCAATCGCAAACCTGACCTGGACGGCGGTGTCTATGCCTACGCCAAGGCCGGGTTTGGCGACTACATGGGCTTCTCGTCGGCCTGGGGCTATTGGATCAGCGCCTGGCTGGGCAACGTCGGCTACTTCGTGCTGCTGTTCAGCACCCTCGGTTACTTCTTCCCCATCTTCGGCGAAGGCAATACCCCGGCGGCGGTGATTGGTGCCTCGGTGCTGTTGTGGGCCGTGCATTTTTTGGTGCTGCGCGGGATCAAGGAAGCGGCGTTTATCAACCTGGTGACCACCGTCGCCAAGGTCGTGCCGCTGGTGCTGTTTGTGCTGATTGCGCTGTTCGCCTTCAAACTGGACATCTTCACCGCTGATATCTGGGGCGTGAAAAACCCCGACCTGGGCAGTGTGATGAACCAGGTGCGCAACATGATGCTGGTCACCGTCTGGGTGTTTATCGGCATCGAAGGCGCGAGCATCTTCTCGTCCCGTGCCGAAAAACGCTCGGACGTGGGCAAGGCTACCGTCATCGGCTTTATCACCGTGCTGTTGTTTCTGATGCTGGTGAACGTGCTGTCCCTGGGGATCATGACCCAACCGGAACTGGCCAAGCTGCAGAACCCGTCGATGGCGGCCGTACTGGAGCATGTGGTCGGCCACTGGGGCGCGGTGCTGATCAGCGTCGGCCTGATCATCTCCCTGCTGGGCGCGCTGCTGTCGTGGGTGCTGCTGTGTGCAGAGATCATGTTCGCCGCCGCCAAAGACCACACCATGCCGGAGTTCCTGCGTAAGGAAAACGCCAACCATGTGCCGGTCAACGCCCTGTGGCTGACCAATGCCATGGTGCAGATCTTCCTGGTGATCACGCTGTTTTCCGCCAGTACCTACCTGTCGCTGATCTACCTCGCCACCTCGATGATCCTCGTGCCCTACCTGTGGTCGGCGGCCTACGCGCTGCTGCTGGCGGTACGCGGCGAGACCTACGAGGCGGCCCTGGCCGAACGCAAGAAAGACCTGTTTATCGGCGCCATCGCCCTGATCTACGCGGTCTGGCTGCTGTATGCCGGCGGCACCAAGTACCTGCTGCTCTCCGCCCTGCTCTACGCCCCTGGCGCGATCCTGTTCGCCAAGGCCAAGCGTGAACTGGGCAAACCGATTTTCACCAACGTCGAGAAGCTGATTTTCGCCGCAGTGGTCATTGGCGCCCTGGTGGCGGCCTATGGGCTCTACGACGGCTTCCTGACCCTGTAACACCCTTATTGTTTATGTTCACTGGAGGATCTGTAATGACCACGGAAAAAGTTAAGTACGGCGTACATTCCGAAGCCGGCAAACTGCGCAAAGTCATGGTGTGTTCCCCAGGTCTGGCCCATCAGCGGCTGACCCCCAATAATTGCGACGAGCTGTTGTTCGATGACGTGCTCTGGGTTGCCCAGGCCAAGCGGGACCATTTCGACTTCGTCACCAAGATGCGCGAGCGCGATATCGATGTGCTGGAAATGCACAACCTGCTGACCGACATTGTCGCCATCCCTGAAGCCCTGGACTGGATCCTGGAGCGCAAGATCACCGCTGATACGGTTGGCCTGGGCCTGGCCGATGAAGTCGGCTCCTGGCTGCGCAGCCTGGAGCCGCGCAAGGTCGCCGAGTTCCTGATCGGCGGCGTGTCGGCCGATGACCTGCCGAGCAGCTTCGGTGGCAAGACCATCGAGATGTTCCGCGACTTCCTCGGCCACTCAAGCTTTATCCTGCCGCCCCTGCCCAACACCCAGTTCACCCGCGACACCACGTGCTGGATCTACGGTGGCGTGACGCTCAACCCGATGTACTGGCCGGCGCGACGTCAGGAAACCCTGCTGACCACCGCCATCTACAAGTTCCACCCCGAGTTCACCAACGCCGACTTCCAGATCTGGTACGGCGACCCTGACCTGCAACACGGTGCCGCCACCCTGGAAGGCGGCGACGTGATGCCGATTGGCAACGGCGTGGTGTTGATCGGGATGGGCGAGCGCTCGTCCCACCAGGCCATCGGCCAACTGGCGCGCAACCTGTTCAAGAACAAGGCGGTGGAAAAGGTGATCGTGGCCGGCCTGCCGAAGTCCCGTGCGGCGATGCACCTGGACACCGTGTTCAGCTTCTGCGACCGCGACCTGGTGACCATCTTCCCCGAAGTGGTCAACCAGATCGTCCCATTCACCCTGCGCCCTGACGAGAGCAAGCCCCACGGTATCGATATCCAACGGGAGAAAACCAACTTCCTCGACACCGTGGCCGCCGCCCTTGGCCTCAAGGCCCTGCGCGTGGTGGAAACCGGCGGCAACAGCTTCGCCGCCGAACGCGAACAGTGGGACGACGGCAACAACGTGGTCGCGGTAGAGCCTGGCGTGGTGATCGGTTACGACCGCAACACCTACACCAACACCCTGCTGCGCAAGGCCGGTGTGGAAGTCATCACCATCAGCGCCGGCGAACTGGGCCGGGGCCGTGGCGGCGGCCACTGCATGACCTGCCCGATCATCCGCGACCCTATCGACTACTAAACGACCATCTCCCCGGCGGCATCCACCCGATGCCGCACGGGCCGATTACCGAATCCAAGGAGAATCATCATGGCGTTCAACATCCACAACCGTAACCTGCTGAGCCTGGAACACCACACCCCGCGCGAACTGCGCTACCTACTGGACCTGTCCCGCGACCTCAAGCGCGCCAAGTACACCGGCACCGAGCAGCAGCACCTCAAGGGCAACAACATCGCGCTGATCTTCGAGAAAACCTCGACCCGCACCCGATGTGCCTTTGAAGTCGCGGCCTATGACCAGGGCGCCAACGTTACCTATATCGACCCGAACTCATCGCAGATCGGCCATAAAGAAAGCATGAAAGACACCGCCCGCGTACTCGGGCGCATGTACGACGCCATCGAATACCGTGGCTTCAAGCAGGAAATCGTCGAAGAACTGGCGAAATTCGCCGGGGTCCCGGTGTTCAACGGCCTGACCGACGAGTACCACCCGACCCAGATGATCGCCGACGTGCTGACCATGCGTGAACACGCAGACAAGCCGATCCACGACATCAGCTACGCCTACCTGGGCGACGCCCGCAACAACATGGGCAACTCGCTGCTGCTGGTCGGCGCCAAGCTGGGCATGGACGTGCGCATCTGCGCGCCCAAGGCCCTGTGGCCTCACGATGACCTGGTGGGCCGCTGCAAAAAATACGCCGAAGAAAGCGGCGCCCGCATCACCCTCACCGAGGACCCGAAAGCGGCAGTCAAGGGCGTGGACTTTATCCACACCGACGTCTGGGTCTCCATGGGCGAGCCCGTGGAAGCCTGGGCCGAGCGTATCGAGCAACTGCTGCCCTACCAGGTCAACAGCCAGCTGATGAAAGCCACCGGCAACCCACGCACCAAGTTCATGCACTGCCTGCCGGCGTTCCATAACAGCGATACCAAGATCGGCAAACAGATTGCCGAGCAGTATCCGCACCTGGCCAATGGCATCGAAGTGACCGACGACGTGTTCGAGTCCCCGGCCTGCATCGCCTTCGAGCAAGCGGAAAACCGCATGCACACCATCAAGGCGATCCTGGTTTCGACCCTGGCTGACCTGTAACCCAACACCGCTCCCACTGATGTAACACGGTCAATGTGGGAGCCGGGCTTGCCCGCGATGCCGTCACCTCGGTCTGCCAGACCTAGTGAGGTGATGCCATCGCAGGCAAGCCAGCTCCCACAGTTCACAAGCAGAATTCTAGAAGGATTGCATTATGCGTATCGTCGTTGCTCTGGGCGGTAACGCCCTGCTCCGCCGTGGTGAACCCATGACTGCGGACAACCAACGCGCCAATATCCGGGTCGCCACCGAACAGATTGCCAAGATCCATCCCGGCAATGAGCTGGTGATCGCCCACGGCAATGGGCCGCAAGTCGGCCTGCTGTCATTGCAGGCCGCCGCCTACACCCAGGTTTCGCCGTACCCGCTGGACGTGCTGGGCGCGGAAACCGAAGGCATGATCGGCTATATCATCGAACAGGAACTGGGCAACCTGCTGGACTTCGAGGTGCCGTTCGCCACCCTGCTGACCCAGGTTGAAGTGGACGCCAAGGACCCGGCCTTCCAGAACCCGACCAAGCCGATCGGCCCGGTCTATTCCAAGGCCGAAGCGGAAAAACTGGCCGCCGAAAAAGGCTGGGCGATTGCCCCCGATGGCGACAAATATCGCCGGGTGGTGGCCAGCCCTCGGCCCAAGCGCATCTTTGAGATCCGCCCGATCAAGTGGCTGCTGGAAAAGAGCAGCATCGTGATCTGCGCCGGCGGCGGCGGCATCCCGACCATGTACGACGAAAACGGCAAGCTCAAGGGCATCGAGGCCGTGATCGACAAAGACCTGTGTTCCTCGCTGCTGGCCCAGCAACTGGAGGCCGACCTGCTGGTGATCGCCACCGACGTCAACGCGGCCTTTATCGACTTCGGCAAGCCGACGCAAAAGGCCATCGGCCAGGCGCACCCCGACGACATGGAAAAACTCGGTTTCGCCGCCGGCTCCATGGGGCCCAAGGTCCAGGCCGCCTGCGAGTTCGCCCGCAACACTGGCAAAACCGCAGTGATCGGTTCACTCTCGGACATCGAAGCCATTGTCCAGGGCACCGCCGGCACCCGTATCAGCACGGCAAAACCTGGCATCACCTACTTATAAATACACCCCGGGCGGCTGTTTGCAGCCGCCCTTCTCCAATGCCTTGTTAAGGAGAAACGCCTATGGCCATTTTTGAACCCGGTCACTTGCATGTTGAACGCCACGCGTTGAATGCCCAGGATCACAGCTACGACCTGTGCATCGACTATGAAATCAGCCAGGACCCAAAGGAAGGCAAGGGAATGCTCTTCAAGATGCACGGTTCGGTGCAGGGCAAAGAGCTCAAGGAAGAATTCTTCCTGCCCAAGGACCAGGCCTTCGACTTTGCCCGCCATGCCATGAACATCGCGCAGAAATACGGCATGCCGAAAACCGCAGTGCTCAACGGGAGCATGCATAAACAGTACGACCTGATGTTCGAGGATGTGCGCCACCAGCTGGATGTAAAGCCGGGCGACCCGATCAAGCCTGAACACCTGGAATAACAGGTTTTTACTGACACAACAGACCCCAATGTGGGAGCGGGCTTGTGTGGGAGCGGGCTTGCTCGCGATAGCGGTGGGTCAGTTAATGCAACTCTGACTGAAACACCGCCATCGCGAGCAAGCCCGCTCCCACATTTTGAGCTGTGTTACCTGTCAGATTTCACCTCTGCCCTGCTCCAAGGCATACTGGCCACCCTCCGCATTGCAGAATCAACCGCCACCCCATGCGTATCCACGTCAGCTTCATCGACCGCGTCGGCATCACCCAGGAAGTCCTGGCCCTGCTCGGTGGGCGCAATCTCAACCTGGATGCGGTGGAGATGATCCCGCCCAACGTGTATATCGACGCGCCAACCCTGAGCGTGCAAGTGCTGGAAGAGTTGCGCGATGCGCTGTTCAGCGTGCAGGGCGTACAGGCGGTGACGGTGGTGGATATCCTTCCCGGCCAGCGCCGCCACTTGCAACTCGACGCCCTGCTGGCCGCCATGACCGACCCGGTCCTGGCCCTGGACAGTGCCGGCAAGGTGCTGCTGGCCAACCCGGCGCTGATTGCCCTGTATGGTCGCGAACCGGCGGGCGAAAGCATCGCCGAGCTGTTTGACGACCCGGCGCTGCTGGTGGCCTTGCTCGAACATGGCTTTCGCCTGCCCCTGCGCGAGATCAGTGTCAACGGCCAGACCTTGCTGCTGGACGCCACGCCGATTACCGATGCCGGTGCGCTGCTGACTTTGTACCAACCCAACCGCATCGGCGAGCGACTTTCGGCGCTGCACCATGACCATGCCGAAGGTTTCGACGCACTTTTGGGCGAGTCCCCGGCGATCCGCACCCTCAAGACCCGTGCGCAACGGGTGGCGGCCCTCGATGCCCCGCTGTTGATCCAGGGCGAGACCGGCACCGGCAAAGAGTTGGTGGCCCGCGCCTGCCATGCCATCAGCGCGCGCCACAGCTCACCGTTCCTGGCGCTGAACTGCGCAGCCCTCCCGGAAAACCTCGCCGAGAGCGAGCTGTTCGGCTACGCCCCCGGTGCCTTTACCGGCGCCCAGCGCGGCGGCAAGCCGGGGCTGATGGAGCTGGCCAACCAGGGCACGGTGTTTCTCGATGAGATTGGCGAGATGTCGCCGTACTTGCAGGCCAAGCTGTTGCGTTTTCTCAATGACGGCAGCTTTCGCCGGGTCGGCGGCGACCGCGAGGTCAAGGTCAATGTGCGCATCCTCAGCGCCACCCACCGCGACCTGGAGAAAATGGTCAGCGAAGGCACCTTCCGCGAAGACCTGTTCTACCGCCTCAATGTGCTGAATGTGGAAGTGCCGCCCCTGCGCGAGCGCGGCCAGGACATCCTGCTGCTGGCCCGCTACTTCATGCAGCAGGCCTGCGCGCAGATCCAGCGCCCGGTCTGCCGCCTGGCACCGGGCACCTACCCGGCGCTGCTGGGCAACCGCTGGCCGGGCAATGTGCGCCAGTTGCAGAACGTGATTTTCCGCGCCGCCGCCATTTGCGAAAGCAACCTGGTGGACATTGGCGACCTGGATATCGCCGGCACCTCGGTCGCGCGCCAGAGCGACGGCGAAGTGGCCAGCCTGGAGCAGGCGGTGGAGGACTTTGAACGCAGCCTGCTGGAAAAGCTCTACACCACCTACCCCTCGACACGTCAGTTGGCCAACCGCTTGCAAACGTCTCACACTGCTATCGCCCATCGATTGCGCAAGTACGGCATCCCCGGCAAACCCTGATCACCAGAAAACCCGGCGCCCACGCTGCATCACCGCCCCCGTCGCGCTGAAAAACAGCTGCTGGGCCATGCCGGCGCTGATCCGCGAGTAGTAGATCGCGATCACATCGCTGTCGGTCTTGTCGGCCAGGCTGCGAAAGCTCATGAAGCGTTGTTCCGGCCTTTTCAAATGGCCGGCGCTGTATTCGGCGTTGGGAGCCCCTGGCGTGCGGTAATGGAAATGGGCGTAGGCCAAGACCTTGCCCTGCGTGTCCTTGACCACATACTCCTGGAGGAAGTCATTCTCCCGCTTGAGCGCAATGCGCCCCTCTATCGGTAGGATTTGCACCTCATTCTGGCGCTTGAGGTAGGCAATCCCTTCTTCATCAGGCGCCAGGCGCTTGACCATCTCGATGCGGATCAGACGGCCATGCTCCACCAGGCGGCTGGAGGCCTGCCCCAGTTCCTTGAGCAAGGGCTCCGGCACGCCAGGCGCTGGCTGCGGCCCCAGGGCCTTGCGGATCTTGTCGGCCACCGCATCGATTTTCCCGGCGTGCCGCAACAGTCGGGCCTCGACGCTGGCGGGCAGGCTAGAAGTACGCGCGTCCTGGCGGGCCTGTTGCAGGACGGTCGCCTGCCGCTCCAGCAGCTTGCGCCCATCTTCCCTGAGCCTTTCCAGGGAGCGCACCGCACGCACGGGTGGCGGACTGGCCTCGGTGATCGCCTCGAACTCATCGCTGCCAGGTGCCTGCCGAAAGCTCGCCACCACGCTCTGATCGACCGGGTTGATCACATCGACGATGTCCTCGTTCAATTGCGGCGTACGCGCCCGGATCTGGCCCACCAGATAGCGGTTCTTGCGGTCACGGATCAAGCGTTTACCGGAGGCCAGCGAGGGTCCGGGCGCGCGCGCGGGAGTCCGTTCACGCTCACGCAGCAGTGTCGCCAGGGAGCCTTGCGCTTCATGTTCCAAGGCGTTGAGCATGCGATTCAGGCGCTCGATGCTGCCCTCATAAAACAGGTCAGAGGCCATGTCGCTATATTCGCGCAGGGACGCTTGGGTGTTGTCGTATTCGAGCAGGATCGCGTCATAGCCGTCGATACGCTGCTGCACACTCAGGGGGCCCGTCTCCTGCAGGTTCTTTTGTGACTGGACCGATTGGATCGCCTCGTCGATCAAGGTTCCGACCCGCACAAAATCGTCATATTCCTCGGGCTGCGGCGGCCTGCGCATTATCACCCCGCCCAATGCCCTCAACTGCAGCGACTTCCAATCCAGGGGTATTCCAAGCGTAGAGGGGGGTAAAGCCTCAGCCCGTGCGTCATACCCAGGGACCTGGGTCAGGCGGGCATAATTGTTGCGCTCCAGGATGCTCAGATCGATCAGTTTTTCGTTGTAGCCAATCAGCGCCTGCGTGGCCTCGACCAGATCGCGGTGGGCCGCCTGGACAATGGCCAGGTCCTCATGGGCCAGTTGCGCTTGCAACTGGAGGCGCCGCTCCTGGGGAATTCCATCGTTCGCGCGATGGGTGATCAGCATCGCCATTTGCACCCGCAGGTTTTCGACAAGATCCTCCAATTGCTGGATCTTCTCCTGCTCGAACCGCTCCACGGGTTTGTTGGCATGCTTTGCAATCAACGCATCGAGCTTGTCGAACTGCGCCCGGTTTTGTTGCTCCAGCGCAGTCAAATAACGGTCCCGCAGGCCTTGCAGGGAGGGGTCAAAGAGCTTTTCCGGGTCTGCCCCATGGGCCTCTTCAAAACGCTCTTCACTGGCCGCCACCTCACGCTCAGCCACCATCAGCCGCTGCGTTGCCTCCTGATAATGACGTTCAAACATCTGGTTCTGACGCTGGATATTTGCGCGGCGACTGGCCGCCGACAGCTTGGGGTGCCCACCGCGCAATTGCAGGCCCAGGTCGACTTTCCAGACTCCATGCGCATCCTTCCCGAGCCAGGGGCCCATGTGCAGGGGGTTTCTCAAGTCCACTACCCGCCAACGCCCCTCAACCTGCTTGACCCCGTACAAGTGGCTGTCAATCAACAGGTAATCTTCCTGGCTGACGGCCCCACTGGCGTGCCGCACCATGACCCGGCCGCGTACGGGGCTGTCTGGCGAACTGATCGCCGGGGTTGCCGGCCATTGCTCGCCAGGCCCCGGCGACCAGCGCAAGCTCTCAAGCTGTGCCCGCTGCGCGGGGTCGAGGCGTAACCGTGAGTTGGCCCAGGAAAAGTCCATGCCCGTCACATCCGCCAGTGAGCGCTGCCAGGCAAACGTCGACGGCGTCTGCTGCACATGCCTGAGCGCAGGGGTTGCCAGCGAGCCGGTAAGGCGTGGTTGGGTCTCGCTCAGGCGCAAGCGCTGATCAAGGCTGACGACCGGGCTCAACAACAGGCCCGCCAGACTGCCGAGCAACTCGGCCAGGGCATTGGCCGACGCTTCCTGGCTGGCTCCGGCCGGCAGCGCCAGCACCGCGCGAAAACCGCCATACACCTGGGACAACCACCCGGCCACGGCCACCGGCCCCCGCAGCATGGGCAGCAAGGCATTGAAAATCTGCCAGAGATTATTTTTGAACAGCGTCCAGCGCAGTGCCTCGACGGAGGTGGAGCACTGTTCGGCGGCCTGCCAAAGCCCCCTGGCGTTTTCATCGAATACGGCCTCCAGAAATACCCCCGGCACGGGCTCGTCACTGAGCAATGCCGGGCTGGAAACCGCCTGCTCGCTGTATTCATCCCCCTGTAGAAAACGCTGGACATGGGGGTTTAGAAACCCGCCATTGCCAAACAAGGCCCGACTGCTTTCACTCAGGCGCTCAAGCACCAGCGCCTGTAGCTCGCTGCCCATCCGGGCGATCTCGTCAAGCAGCGCCTGGCGGCTGGAAAACTGTTGGAGCGCCGCCTCGTCCTGATCGGGCCGGTACAGGATATGGGGCAGCTCACTGTGGTCCCTCGGGCCGATGACAAACAGGTTATCGGCCTTATGCACAACCCCACCGGCATGGGCGAGGAACGCCAGGGGCCGGGCCACGATCACATGGTTGCCGACGGTACGCTTGAGGGGGTCGCGCTGCAGCACCGCTTGCACCACCGCGACGCCTGACGGGGTCCACCCATGGCGTTGGCGCAGGCTGTTCTCCAGGGCACGCAAAGGCAGCTGGAGTGCCATTTGCTCGACAAACAATTGCCGTCGGCGCGCCGACTCGGCCGGGTCCGACAGCAACGCCTGCTTGAGCAGCGCCGGGTAATGCCGGCCCACATCGACCGTGTCGATAAGCCGCTTGAGGTATCCCGGCTGAAGCCACCTGGCCGGCAAGTGCCCCGGCGCGGCCTGATGGCTGATCTGCACATTGGCGTAGGGCGTGGCGAAGGGGTTTTCCAGCGCCCAGAGGGTCAGGGTCTTGGTGGTACGCTCCGTCCAGCCCACCGTGGCGCCTTGGGTGCGTTCAAATGTCAGCAGGCAATCATCCGGGTCGATCGGGACGGCTTGCGGGTAATCCAGGCGCATCTGGCGCTGCAGCGCCTTGCGGGCATACACGTCAATCGGCTCCAGGCCGTCGAGGAACGACGCACCGCCCGTGCGTTTGTGCAAGTGCGCCAGGCGCTCAAGCCATTGGCCGTAGGTTTGCCGGTCGGCCTCGCTGGCGGCCTGCAACCATACCGGCAGCTGTTCTTCGTGGGGTTGCTGGACATAGTCGGCCTCGAACCAGACCTGGGGCGCAGTGAGTTTGCGCAGCAGGCGCTTGTAGCTGTCGACCTCGGGCAGTGCCGACCAGTCGATTTGCCTGAGCGCCCTTAGCTGTCGCTCCAGTAAGGCCTGGGCCTGGGCATCGAAGACATCGCCCTGGGGCTCCCTGAGCAGCCATTTGACGAGCAGGCCGGGGATATAGTTGCTCATGTAGCGTGGCAGCAGGTTACCCAACTCATCCAGCGTGGTGAGCTTGAGCACGCTCATCGCAGGAACATAGACCAGGTTGACCTGTTGCTGCGCCACCTGGCGCTGCAGGACCAGCAGCGGCAGCCATTCGCCCGGCTGCCCCTCGTGGCCGGCATAGACCTGGTAAATCCGCAGCACATGCTCCCCACCCAGCACTTGGCGATCCACCTGGTAGGCCCAGAGTTCCTGTGGCCCGTCCCCCAGGCCCAGCAGCTTTTTGCCTTCTAGCGGCGTCAGCGCCGGGTTCTGCCGGGCGGTGAGCAGGCACTCGCGCAGTTGCCTGCCAACGGCGCCCCAGCGACTCAACGTCGTGTCGTCGGGAACAGGCGCGTTCCAATAAGCCACCAGCCTTGCGGTAAAGCCATCGAGCAGCTCGGGCGCCAGGGTGTTGAGCATGAACGCAATATCATGGACCGCAACCGCACCGGTGAACGGTACGAGGCCCAGGGTGAGCGAGTTGACCAACACGCAATGATGGCCGGCCACGTAATTGAGCACGTCGCGGCTCATGCAGCGCTTGATCAGGGCGTCACTCAAGGTCGTGAGTTGGGTATAGCCGCGGTCATCCGCCCGGGCGGGCGGGTGCACGCCGATCCAGGTGATGTCGGCCCGCAAACCGGAAGCCGGGAACCACGCAGTGATCCACTCCTGGATCATGGACTCGGCCACCTGCGTCAACGTCGGCCGCTGGGCAAACAGGCGCCTCAGGTAGTCGCGGGATGCATCGACCTGTGAACGGCCCTGAAGTGCCCCGATTGGATTGCTCATGCCACACGTCCTTAACATTCGATCACGGCAAAATAAGCCGTCACCTGCCGCAGCGTGCGCTACATAAATCCACCTTTGCCCGTATCGAAAACGCTACAGCGGAACGTTTTCAATACACACCTGATCCCCCTTCGCTACGCAAGGCTTTGATCCAAATAGGCTTTTTTTGCACCGCCGATCCGTAGCGATTTCGCTACAGCCCCTTGCATTGCACTACCGCCCACTCTTCGCAACCTGTTGATCTGTAACAACAAATTTATATTGGCCGCATTTTTGCTATGGACTTCCCCATTCCAATCCCGTCCACCAGACGATTCTGGCCCTGAGGAGTTTCCATGAGCGAATTGCGTTTTACTGAAGATCACGAATGGCTGCGTGTCGAAGCCGACGGCAGCGTCACCGTGGGTATTACCGCGTTCGCACAGAATGCGCTGGGTGATGTGGTGTTTGTGCAACTGCCAGAGTTGCAGGCCTACGACCAGGGCGCAGAAGCCTCCACCGTGGAGTCGGTCAAGGCCGCCAGCGGCGTGTACATGCCCCTGACCGGCAAAGTGCTGGAAGTCAACGACCAGCTCAGCGACAGCCCGGAGTTGGTCAACGAGGATCCGATGGGCGAAGGCTGGTTCTTCCGCTTTGAACCGGCGGATGCCGAGGCGGTAGCTAAGCTGTTGGATCAGGATGCCTACGACCGTCTGATCAAAGCCAACGCCCAAGCCTGAGGAGCGCGCCATGACTGTTAATTTGAGCACCGCCAACGAATTTGTCGCCCGCCACATCGGCCCGCGCTCGGACGACGAGCAACAGATGCTCGCGACCCTGGGCTTTGATTCCCTCGAAGCCCTGAGCGCCAGCGTGATCCCGGAAAGCATCAAGGGCTCCGCCGTGATGGGCCTGAGCGACGGCCTGAGCGAGGCTGATGCCCTGGCCTCGATCAAGGCCATCGCCGCCAAGAACCAACTGTTCAAGACCTATATCGGCCAGGGCTACTACAACTGCCATACGCCATCGCCGATCCTGCGCAACCTCCTGGAAAACCCGGCCTGGTACACCGCCTACACCCCGTACCAGCCCGAGATCTCCCAAGGCCGCCTGGAAGCGCTGCTGAACTTCCAGACCCTGATCAGCGACCTCACCGGCCTGCCGATCGCCAACGCCTCCCTGCTCGACGAGGCCACCGCCGCCGCCGAGGCCATGACGTTCTGCAAACGCCTGGGCAAGAACAAGGCCAGCAACCAGTTCTTTGCCTCCGTGCACAGCCACCCGCAGACCCTCGATGTGTTGCGCACCCGTGCCGAGCCGCTGGGCATCGAGGTGGTGGTGGGCGATGAGCACACACTGACCGACGTCAGCGCCTTCTTCGGCGCCCTACTGCAATACCCGGCCAGCAACGGTGACGTGTTCGACTACCGCGAACTGACCGAGCGCTTCCATGCCGCCAATGTCCTGGTGGCCGTGTCCGCCGACCTGCTGGCCCTGACCCTGCTGACCCCACCGGGTGAGTTCGGTGCCGACGTGGCCATCGGCAGTGCGCAACGCTTCGGCGTGCCGCTGGGCTTCGGTGGCCCGCACGCCGCTTACTTCTCCACCAGGGACGCGTTCAAGCGCGATATGCCGGGGCGCCTGGTCGGTGTGTCCGTGGACCGTTTCGGCAAGCCGGCCCTACGCCTGGCCATGCAGACCCGCGAGCAACATATCCGCCGCGAGAAGGCCACCAGTAACATCTGCACCGCCCAGGTACTGCTGGCCAACATCGCCAGCATGTACGCGGTGTACCACGGTCCCAAAGGCCTGGTGCAGATCGCCACGCGCATTCATCACCTGGCCGCGATCCTCGCCAAAGGCCTGGGCGCCCTGGGCTTCAAGGTTGAACAAGCCACGTTCTTCGACACCCTGACCCTGGCCACTGGCGCCCACACCGCCGCCCTGCACGACCAGGCCCGCGCCCAGCGCATCAACCTGCGCGTCGTGGACGCGGCACGCCTGGGCCTGTCGGTGGACGAAACCACCACCCAGGCCGACATCGAAACCCTGTGGAGCGTGTTCGCAGGCGGCAAAGCCCTGCCGGACTTCGTCGCCCTTGCAGCCAGCGTCGACAGCACCCTGCCCGCCGCGCTGCTGCGCCAGTCGCCGATCCTCAGCCACCCGGTATTCAACCGTTATCACTCGGAAACCGAGTTGATGCGCTACCTGCGCAAGCTGGCCGACAAGGACCTGGCGCTGGACCGCACCATGATCCCGCTGGGCTCGTGCACCATGAAGCTCAACGCCGCCAGTGAAATGATCCCGGTGACCTGGGCCGAGTTCGGTGCCCTGCACCCGTTCGCCCCGGCCGCACAAAGCGCCGGCTACCTGCAACTGACCCGCGAACTGGAAGCCATGCTCTGCGCGGCCACCGGCTACGACGCCATCTCCCTGCAACCGAACTCCGGCGCCCAGGGCGAGTACGCAGGCCTGCTGGCCATCCGTGCCTATCACCAGAGCCGTGGCGAAGAGCGCCGCGATATCTGCCTGATTCCGTCGTCGGCCCACGGCACCAACCCGGCCACCGCCAACATGGCCGGCATGCGCGTGGTCGTCACCGCGTGCGATGCCCGGGGCAACGTGGACATCGAAGACCTGCGCGCCAAGGCCATCGAGCACCGCGAGCACCTCGCCGCGCTGATGATCACCTACCCGTCGACCCACGGCGTGTTCGAGGAAGGCATCCGCGAAATCTGCGGGATCATCCATGACAACGGCGGCCAGGTGTATATCGACGGCGCCAACATGAACGCCATGGTCGGCCTGTGCGCCCCGGGCAAGTTCGGCGGCGACGTGTCGCACCTGAACCTGCACAAGACCTTCTGCATCCCCCACGGCGGTGGCGGCCCGGGTGTTGGCCCGATTGGCGTCAAGTCGCACCTCACGCCCTTCCTGCCCGGCCATGCAGCCATGGCACGCAAGGAAGGTGCGGTGTGTGCCGCGCCGTTTGGTAGCGCGAGCATCCTGCCGATCACCTGGATGTACATCAGCATGATGGGCGGCGCGGGCCTCAAGCGCGCCTCGCAGCTGGCGATCCTCAATGCCAACTACATTTCCCGGCGCCTGGAAGAGCACTACCCGGTGCTGTACACCGGCAGCAATGGCCTGGTGGCCCATGAGTGCATCCTGGACTTGCGCCCGCTCAAGGACAGCAGCGGCATCAGCGTGGATGACGTGGCCAAGCGCCTGATCGACTTTGGCTTCCACGCACCGACCATGTCGTTCCCGGTGGCGGGCACGCTGATGATCGAGCCGACCGAAAGCGAATCCAAGGTAGAACTGGACCGCTTCTGCGACGCCATGATCGCCATCCGCGAAGAGATCCGCGCGGTGGAAAACGGCACCCTGGACAAGGACGACAACCCACTGAAGAACGCCCCGCATACGGCGGCTGAAATCGTCGGTGAATGGAGCCACCCGTACAGCCGCGAGCAGGCGGTGTACCCGGTAGCCTCGTTGATCGACGGCAAGTACTGGCCGCCGGTGGGCCGGGTCGACAACGTGTTTGGCGATCGCAACCTGGTGTGTGCGTGCCCGTCGATCGAGAGCTACGCATGATCTGACTGAAGAGACGCAGTCAGTGTGGGAGCTGGCTTTGTGTGGGAGCTGGCTTGCCTGCGATAGCCTCACCTCGGAGCTACTGATAGACCGAGGTGTCTGCATCGCAGGCAAGCCAGCTCCCACACAAGCCCGGCTCCCCCATTGATCGCATTCCACAGGACAGCTTGCGTCCAATAATAAGAAACCGGAGAACCACTCATGTCTTTAAGCGTGTTCGACCTGTTCAAGATTGGCATCGGCCCCTCCAGTTCCCATACCGTTGGCCCGATGCGTGCCGCTGCCCGCTTCGCCGAGGGCCTCAAGCGTGACGGCCTGCTGCACGCCACCACCTGCATCAAGGTGGAGCTCTATGGCTCACTGGGCGCCACCGGCAAAGGCCACGGCAGCGACAAGGCCGTATTGCTGGGCCTGGAAGGCGAACACCCGGACACCGTCGACACCGAAACCGTGGCCGCGCGCCTGGCGCAGATGCGCAGCGACGCGCGCTTGAACCTGCTCGGTGAACACAGCATTGCGTTCAACGAGAAAGAACACCTGGCGATGATTCGCAAACCCCTGGCCTATCACCCCAACGGCATGATCTTTCGTGCGTTTGACGCTGCCGGCCTGCAGATTCGCAGCCGCGAGTACTACTCGGTGGGCGGTGGTTTTGTGGTGGATGAAGACGCTGCCGGCGCCGACCGGATCGTCGAAGACACCACGCCCCTGACCTTCCCGTTCAAGCACGCCAAGGATTTGCTTGGCCATTGCACCACCTATGGGCTGTCCATCAGCCAGGTGATGCTGACCAACGAAAGCGCCTGGCGCCCGGAAGCCGAGACCCGCAGCGGCCTGCTGAAAATCTGGCAGGTCATGCAGGACTGCGTGGCCGCCGGCTGTCGCAACGAAGGCATCCTGCCTGGCGGCCTGAAGGTCAAGCGGCGGGCGGCGGCGTTGCATCGCCAGCTGTGCAAGAACCCGGAATCGGCGCTGCGCGACCCGCTGTCGGTACTCGATTGGGTCAACCTGTATGCCCTGGCAGTCAATGAAGAAAACGCCAACGGCGGGCGCGTGGTCACCGCTCCCACCAACGGTGCCGCCGGGATCGTGCCGGCGGTATTGCATTACTACATGCGCTTTATCCCCGGGGCCAATGAAGACGGCGTGGTGCGTTTCCTGCTCACCGCCGCCGCCATCGGCATCCTCTACAAGGAAAATGCCTCGATCTCCGGGGCCGAGGTCGGCTGCCAGGGCGAAGTGGGCGTGGCCTGCTCCATGGCCGCCGGAGCCTTGTGCGAAGTGCTGGGCGGCACGGTCTCCCAGGTGGAGAACGCCGCCGAAATCGGCATGGAACACAACCTCGGCCTGACCTGCGACCCGATTGGCGGCCTGGTGCAGGTGCCCTGCATCGAGCGCAACGCCATGGGCTCGGTGAAGGCGATCAATGCGGTGCGCATGGCCTTGCGTGGCGATGGGCAGCACTTCGTGTCCCTCGACAAGGTGATCCGTACCATGCGCCAGACCGGCGCCGACATGAAAAGCAAATACAAGGAAACCGCCCGTGGCGGTTTGGCCGTCAACATTATCGAGTGCTGATGCTTATAAACGCGCCAGCACGTTTTTCAGGAGCTGAATATGTCCACCGAAACCCTGTTGAAAACCCCGCTGCACGCCCTGCACCTTGAACTGGGCGCACGCATGGTGCCGTTCGCCGGTTATGACATGCCGGTGCAATACCCCCTGGGCGTGATGAAAGAACACCAGCACACCCGTGAACAGGCCGGGTTGTTCGATGTGTCGCACATGGGCCAGATCCGCCTGACCGGTGCCAACGCCGCCAAGGCCCTGGAGACCCTGGTGCCGGTGGACATCATCGACCTGCCCGTGGGCATGCAGCGCTACGCCATGTTCACCAATGACCAGGGCGGCATCCTCGATGACCTGATGGTCGCCAACCTGGGTAACGACGAGCTGTTTCTGGTGGTCAACGCCGCCTGTAAGGAGCAGGACCTGGCACACCTGCGCCAGCATCTGGGCGGGCAATGCCAGATCGAGCCACTGTTTGAAGAACGCGCCCTGCTGGCCCTGCAAGGCCCGGCGGCGGTGAAGGTACTGGCGCGCCTGGCGCCGGAAGTGACCAAGATGACCTTTATGCAGTTCGCGCCCCTGCGCCTGCTGGGGGTGGAGTGCTATGTCAGCCGCTCCGGCTATACCGGCGAAGACGGTTTTGAAATTTCGGTGCCCGCGGCCAGTGCCGAAAGCCTGGCCCGCAGCCTGCTGGCCGAAACCGAAGTAGAAGCCATTGGCCTGGGCGCCCGCGACTCCCTGCGCCTGGAAGCCGGCCTGTGCCTCTATGGCCACGATATGAACAGCGAGACCACGCCGATTGAAGCCAGCCTGTTGTGGGCGATTTCCAAGGTCCGTCGCGCTGACGGTGCGCGTGCCGGTGGTTTCCCGGGCGCAGACCGGATCTTCACCCAACAGCAAACCGGTGTCAGCCGCAAACGCGTCGGCCTGCTGCCCCAGGAACGTACCCCGGTGCGTGAAGGAGCAGAGATTGTCGACGAACACGGCAGCGTGATCGGCCGCGTGTGCAGCGGCGGCTTTGGCCCTAGCCTCGGCGGCCCGCTCGCCATGGGCTACCTCGACACGGCATTTACTGTGTTGGATAGCGAAGTCAGCGCCTTGGTACGTGGGAAAAAGGTGCCTCTTCGCGTAAGTAAAATGCCATTCGTGCCACAACGTTACTACCGTGGCTGATTGACTGTTCCTATAAGTAACGCGGTTGTGTTCATTTGCACTAATCTGTAACACGACCGCCATTAAAAAGTGCACTGACGATAGTCAATGTTATATCGATCAACCTATAACAAGTGACCCACACTATCGAATATGACAGCGTGACAATTCTGACCGAAGTGTCATAAAGGCGAGTAAATACGTGGCTTGCAGAGGGCTTGTTTTTTCCTTGTTAGTTGTCGTAGAGTTTGCCCACTGTGTTTGCATGGGTCGCTTGAAACCTGGACCTGGGCAGTAGCCAAAGTCTGCTACAACCCGTTCGACGTCTCTTACTTTCCTGCAATCCAGCCCAGTACTCTTTCAGGTGAAAGGGGCTGTCATTAATTTTTAGCGTCAAGGAAATAAGAAAATGGCTGATCGTCAGAGCGGTACCGTCAAGTGGTTTAACGACGAAAAAGGGTTTGGTTTTATCACTCCAGAAAGCGGTCCGGATCTGTTCGTCCACTTCCGCGCTATCCAGGGCAATGGTTTCAAGAGCCTGAAAGAAGGCCAGAAAGTGACTTTCGTTGCAGTGCAGGGCCAAAAAGGCATGCAGGCGGACGAAGTACTCGCGGAAGGCTGACCCTTACTGCGACAAAAAGCCTCTGGTGATGACATCAGGGGCTTTTTTATGTGCGTTTGTCCGTAAAATGGCTTTTTTCCTCCAGAGAGCCGAGCCATGTCGAAACACCTGCTAAGCCCCCAAGGCGAATTCCCCGCCGTTGGCCTGGGCCGTCGTCTGGCAGCGATGTTCTATGACTTCCTATTGTGTACCGCCCTGCTGATCGTCACCGCCCTCCTCTATAAGCTGGTGTGGATCGCCTTTGTGGGTGAAGCAAAGATGCGCACACTCTCGGAGTCCGGCGCCCTGGACGGTGATCCGTTGCTGTCGACAATTCTGTTTTTTGTGCTGTTTGGCTTCTTTGCCAAGTTCTGGACCCATTCCGGGCAGACCCTGGGCATGCAGGTATGGGGCGTGCGCGTGCAGAACGCCGACGGCTCGCGCATCAGCCTGTGGCAGGCGCTGTTGCGTTTTGTGGTGTCGATTGCATCGTGGTTATGCGCGGGGCTGGGGTTTATCTGGTCGCTGGTGGACAAGAAAAAACGCGCCTGGCATGACATCTATTCCGACACGCAACTGGTGCGAATCCCAAAGAAAAAGAAATAGCCCCAGGCCAATGAGATCTAAATGTGGGAGCGGGCTTGCTCGCGATGGCGGTGTGTCAGTCAGTACATGTGCTGACTGACACACCGCCATCGCGAGCAAGCCCGCTCCCACACTTTTACTGCGTCAGGCATGGATCAGGCGTTGCCCGCCAGCTTCAGGCGTGCCGCCTGGGTAAAGTCCAGCATGCGCTTGAGCGGGCGCACGGCATGGGGGATCACCGAGGGTTCGACGAAGATCTCGTTGCTCCCTTCCCGCAGGCATTGCAACGTGCGCTCCAGGGTATTCATCGCCATCCACGGGCAGTGCGCGCAACTGCGGCACGCTGCGCCGTTGCCGGCGGTGGGCGCCTCGACAAACACCTTGTCCGGGCACAGTTGCTGCATTTTGTAGAAAATGCCGCGGTCAGTGGCAACGATGAATGTCTTGTTCGGCAAACGCTGCGCCGCCGCAATCAACTGGCTGGTGGAACCCACGGCGTCGGCCAACTCGATGACCGAGGTCGGCGACTCCGGGTGCACCAGGATCGCCGCGTCCGGGTACAGCGCCTTCATGTCTTCCAACTGCTTGGACTTGAACTCTTCATGGACGATGCAGGCACCGTCCCACAGCAGCATGTCGGCACCGGTCTGGCGCTGGATATAGGTGCCCAGGTGTTTGTCCGGGCCCCAGATAATGGTTTCGCCGTTATCCATCAGGCTTTCGACGATTTCCAGGGCGCAGCTGGAAGTCACCACCCAGTCCGCACGAGCCTTGACCGCCGCCGAAGTGTTGGCATACACCACCACGGTGCGCTCCGGGTGCTGATCGCAGAACGCCGAAAACTCGTCCACCGGGCAACCCAGGTCCAGGGAGCAGGTGGCTTCCAGGGTCGGCATCAGGATGCGTTTTTCAGGGGTAAGGATTTTCGCCGTCTCGCCCATGAAGCGCACGCCGGCGACCAGTACGGTCTTGGCCGGGTGGGCGGCGCCGAAGCGGGCCATTTCCAGGGAGTCGGAAACACAACCGCCGGTTTCTTCGGCCAGGGCCTGAATCACCGGGTCGCAGTAAAAGTGCGCCACCAGCACCGCGTCTTGAGCCTTGAGCTCGGCAGCAATGGCAGAACGTAAGCTTGCCTCTTCCTCGGCACTGAGCACCTTGGGTTGCTTGGCATCGAGGTGGGCTTGGACCAGAAGGCGTTCGGAAATTTGCGTCATGTTCGCAAGACCTGCAGGCGCAGTTGCGCGAAAGTCGAGTGTACCACCGGCTCTGGAGCCCTTCGGGCGCCGCCGGACGAAGTGATTGTGTTCATCAAGCACGGGTTAAGGTGAAGCTGCGCAAGGCTACAGAATATCGATTGGATTCAAAAGCCTAATATGGCACAGGAACATTGCCCATTTCCCTGGCCAGGTCCAGCCAGGCCCGTGCAGCCGGCGGCAGGTGAGCGTTACGCCGCCAGGTCAGGGCGATATGCCAGTCGGTCTGGGGCTCATCCAGGGCGATCAGGGCAATGCCGGCATGCAGGTGCTTGTAGGCCAGCATCCGCGGCAGGAAGGCGACGCCCAGGCCCGCACCCACCAGGTCGACGATAAAGTCGATCTGGGCGCTGCGCACCGAAACCTTCGGCGAGACGCCCCGCCGCTCACAGGCGGAAAGAATGATGCGATTCAGGGCAAACCCGGCCTCGAATAGTATGAAAGGCGAGTCGGACAGGTCCGAAAAATCCACACTGTTGCGCCCCGCCAATGGGTGGCTGCTGGGCAGCACGACCATCAACGGCTCGACCCGTACGTCCTGATACTCAAACTCGCCCTCCACCGGCACCAGCAGGGCGGCCACATCCACCTCCCCCGCTTGCAGGCACTCGCCCAGTTTCTTGCTGCCGTGCTCGATCAGCTCGATCTCGATCTGCGGGTAACGCTGGCGGTACACGGCAAACATTGCCGCAAACAATTCACCACTGCCCACCGGCGGCAAGCCAATGCGCAACACGCCGCGCTTGAGCCCCAGCAGGTCATTGATCTCGGCCACCAGGTCGCTGCGCTCGGCCAGCAACACCAGGGCGCGGCGGTAGGCAATCTCACCGGCGGCTGTCAGTTCGCTCTTATGACCGATACGGCTGAACAACGGCGTGCCCAACTCCTCCTCCAGCGTCTTGACCGCTTTGCTGACACTCGATTGCGTCAGCGAAACCATCTCGGCCGCTTGTGAGAAACTGCCTTGGCGCACCACTTCGACAAAGGCTCGCAGGGTTCGCAGGTTCATGACTATTCCATTTGCGACTTGAATGAAGTTGTAAAAGTTGTTTTTACCATGGAATGCCTTTGACTATCCTCCACCCACCGTTTTCTTTATTCCGGGGCCTCACTGTTCATGATCATTTCGTCCGCATCGGATTACCGCGAAGCCGCACGCCGCAAACTGCCGCGCTTCCTGTTCGACTACATTGACGGGGGCGCGTACGCCGAGCACACCCTCAAGGCCAACAGTGCGGACCTGGCAGATATCAGCCTGCGCCAGCGCGTGCTGCGCAATGTCGAGAGCCTGAGCCTGGAGACCACCCTGTTCGACCAACCGCTGGCGATGCCGGTGGTCATGAGCCCGGTGGGCCTGACCGGCATGTTTGCCCGGCGCGGGGAAGTGCAGGTGGCCAACGCGGCGACCAATAAAGGCGTGCCTTTTTGCCTGTCGACCGTGTCCGTGTGCCCGATCGAGGAAGTGGCGTCCCAGACCGCACAGTCGATCTGGTTCCAACTGTATGTGTTGAAAGACCGTGGCTTCATGAAAAACGCCCTGGAGCGTGCGCAAGCCGCCGGGGTGAAAACCCTGGTGTTCACCGTCGACATGCCCACCCCCGGCGCCCGCTACCGCGATGCCCACTCCGGCATGTCCGGCCCGTACGCCGCCCAGCGGCGCATGTTGCAGGCCGTGAGCAAACCGGCCTGGGCGTTTGATGTGGGGCTGATGGGGCGCCCGCATGACCTGGGCAATATCTCCAGATACCTGGGCAAACCGACCCACCTTGAAGACTACATCGGCTGGCTGGCCACCAATTTCGACCCCTCCATCAGTTGGAAGGACCTGGAGTGGATCCGTGAATTCTGGAAGGGCCCGATGATCATCAAGGGCATCCTCGACCCACAGGACGCCAAGGATGCGGTGAGCTTTGGTGCCGACGGCATCGTGGTGTCCAACCACGGCGGCCGCCAACTCGATGGCGTGCTGTCCACCGCCAAGGCCTTGCCCGAGATCGCCCAGGCGGTTGGCAGCGACCTCACGGTACTGGTGGACTCCGGGGTGCGTTCGGGGCTGGATGTGGTACGCATGCTCGCCCTCGGCGCCCGGGGCGTATTGCTGGGACGAGCACCCGCCTACGCGCTGGCCGCCGATGGCCAACGTGGCGTGGAAAACCTGTTGGATATCTTTGCCAAGGAAATGCGCGTGGCCATGACCCTGACCGGGGTCACGTCCATTGCACAGATCGATGAGTCAATCCTGGTTCGCGGAAAGATCTGACCCCGAGCCTCAGGCTTCGCTGATCTTGCTGACACTGGTGATCTGCCCATTCCAGACCATCTCGTAATGGGCGGCCTGGACCATCGACAACACCGGCCTGGGGCTCAGCAACGCCCAGCAGTGGTCGCCCTCCGAGCGTACTGACCGGTAACGAAGGCCGGGACAACCGGCCTTCTTCAGCGCGCCGCCCAGGCGCTGGGCGTGGCTGTAGTCGTCTGGGTCGTAGATCGGGTCGCTCATCAGCATCGACGTCGCGTCCTTCATGGCGTCGCCGGCAAAGGTGCAGGACAGCCCGCGAAAGACAAAGCGTTCATAGTTAAGGCCGTGGACCCCGGACCAGTACTGGTTCTGGTGATGACGCACCTCGGCCAGCGCGGTCTCGACCGTGGCCGCCAGGTACAACACGCCAAAGCGCCCATCACTGAAACGCGATCCTGCCGGATTGACGTGGGTGAACGGTGCAATCGCGTAGGAACATCCCACAATCCCAAAGGGGATTTCCCTACGAGGTATCAGCTCGATTCGACCGACCTCATTGCCTAGCCGCGGGTTGGTCAGGGCCTGGATCTGATAAAGCGCCTCAAATTCATCGGCATCCGCCACATCGTCAAACAACGCAATCGGCGGGAATTTGGAATTGACCAGGCGATAGGCCTGCAACTGCCCCGCGGGCAAATCGCCCAACTGGCTCACCCTCACCATTGCGCGCCACGTAACACATCGATGTGGCGGAAGGTCTCGTACAGGGAAATCATATCGCCCTGGGCCATGATCTCCAGGGGCGAACGCCCGTTGAAAAACGCGTTGTCGTTGGCCATCGCGGCAAAGCCATACACGTTCTCGGGGTTATCGAACACCATGCGCAGCGTGGCGTGGATGTTCAGCACGAAGCTGATGCGCTGCATCTGGTCGGAATCCAGGCTCACGGACCACGCGACATCGCGCTGCCGGGCACGGGTGTAGGTGCTGCGCGAGATCCGCAGGATGCGGCAGGCCTGCTCGCTGCTGGCCTGCCATTTCTCCAGGATGCTCACCGCCGCCCGGAGTCCGGCGACGCATTGCTCCCGGGTGAAGGGTTGTGCTTGGAGGGCCAGGCTCATGGTTGCCACCTCAAAATAAATCCACAGATTCAAATATAGATAAAGTGAGTCCACAGAGCAAATCAGCGTACATCAGCCCTTACAACCAAAAGCCCCAGTGAAATGCTTTTTTTGATTTCAAATCGCACTTTACCGCCTGATGGGTGAGAATGGTTCCCGTCTAACTTTCCCATCTATTTGTGTATGAGCCCCCAAGAAATGGAATTCAACCCGCCTTCTTCGTCCCGCTGGCTGCTGGCCTTGTTCGGTGCAAGCCTGCTGTCACTGTCCGGCTGCCAGAGCCAAACGCCAGAGCAGGCAGCAGCCTCGGCGGCAGAACAGGCACTGGAACAACAGAAGTACGAAAAATTCACCACCACATTCCAAACGATACTGCGCAGCTATGCCCTGGCCGCCAATGAACAGGGGCTGACAGGCGTGATGAACCTGATCATGACCGTTGACGCGCAGAACCACGTGGTGGACTGCTCAGTCAAACGCGGGACCCTACTGCCCAACATGAGCCAGAACAACCTGCGCCAGGCCAAGCTGGCCCAACTGGTCACCGAACTGTGCTGGACCACCCTGTTTCCCGAGGTCTCGCCCAAGGCTTTCACCAATGCCAAGGACACCCAGGTGATTGTCGCGCCCATGGTGTTCAGCCCTATGATCGGGCTTTCGGAAGAACAGCAACGGTTGCAGAACCAGCGGGTCGACCTCTACCGGCAGATCCGTTTCTTCCGTGAACAACTGTTTATCGGGCATGACGTCCAGAGCATTGGCGTCGCCAGCTTCCACCTCATCGCCGATGCACAGGGCAAAGTGAGTGAGTGCATGGTCAACCTGAATCAGAGCCCGTACCGCTCACAGGGCTTCAAGGTCGATAGCGCATTGCAACAACGCCTCGTCACGCAGTGCAAACGGCTGGACCTGCGGCAGATGCCGGGGTTTGCCAACTACCCTCAAGGCCTGCCCCTGGGTTATGTGCAGGTGGACTACAGCCCGTGGATGAATGGACGCAGCGCTACGAAATAAACAACCAAGCCCCACCTCCCCCAAGGGACGGATAGCCAATTGTCATAAATAGCCCCAAAGGTAATAATGCGAGACATTATCATTTGTGGCGATCAAGCTGATGGACGTCGGGATCAAACCTTCAACGCCAATGGATATCGAGCATCTCTACGGAAAGCACCACGGCTGGCTAAAAGGGTGGCTCTGCAACCGCGTTGGCAACAGTGCCGATGCCGCTGACCTGGCCCAGGACACCTTTATGCGCATGCTCACCCTGCGCCAGTTGCCCGTCCTGCGCGAGCCACGGCACTACCTGGTAACCATTGCCCGCGGCCTGATGATCGATAAGGCCCGCCGGCAAACCCTGGAACGGGCCTACCTGGAAGTGCTTGCCGCCCGGCCCGAGCCGCTTGAGGTTTCCCCGGAAACCTATCACTTGATCATCGAATCCCTGCTGGCCATTGATGCACTGCTCGATGGCCTCGGCGCGCGAACCCGGCAGATTTTCCTCCTGGTCCAGCTCGAAGGCCTGAGTTATGTGCAAGTCGGCAGGCAACTGGGCCTGTCGGTGACCACGATAAAAAATCACCTGGGCAAGGCGATGATGCAGTGCATCCGGTTGATGGACGATTGAGCAGCCCACAGGTTGGCCCGCCCTCCACGGCCCAGTTGCAGGCAGCGGTGCAGTGGTATCTGACGCTCAACGACGCCGATGTCAGCCCCGAACAACACCTGGCGTGGCAAGACTGGCTTGGCGCTGACCCCGAGCACGTCAAGGCCTGGGCCCGGATCGAAAAGCTCCAGCAACAACTCTGCGGGGTGCCCCGGGACGTCGCGTTGCCGATCTTGTCGCAGATGGGCGTCCAGCGCCGCCAGGGCCTCAAGATGCTGCTGGTGCTGGCCGCTGGCGCGACGGTCTTGGCCGGGTATCGAATCTCGCCCTACCACACCGACTTCGCCACCCGCACCGGAGAGCGGCGCCAGGTAACGCTGCCGGACGGCAGCCGCCTGGAGTTGAACACCGACACCCGAGTCGATATCGCCTATAACGCCCAGGAGCGGTTGATCCTGCTGCGCCGCGGCGAAATCCTGGTCACCACCGCAACAGACCGGTTGCCCGCTCGCCCCTTATCGGTGGAAACACCCCAGGGTCGCATACGGGCCCTGGGCACCCGTTTCGACGTGCGCCTGTTGCCAGGCTTGAGCAGCGTGCACGTACAACAACACGCCGTCGAAGTACGCCCCCGTGACACACCACAGCACATACAACGCGTGGACGAAGGCCAGGCACTGACCTTCGGCTCATCCCAACTGGGCAACCTGCGCCCGGCCACTGCCGATAGCAGCGCCTGGACCCAAGGTCTATTGGTGGCTATCGACTGGCGACTGGGCGACTTTGTCGGCGAACTGGCCCGCTATCGGGTCGGCTACCTGGGGTGCGCCGATGAGGTCAGGGACTTGAGAATTTCCGGCGCGTTCCGCCTCGACGATATCGACGGCATCCTGGCCAACCTGCAGGTCTCGTTGCCCGTGAAGGTTCGCCACTTCTCACGGTATTGGGCGCGCATAGAAGCGTAATCGCACCTGACGGCGAATAAACCAGGCAGATCTCCTTGCCGATTGCTTTTTTCGTTCGGCTCATCAAGTAGAGCGGTTAATCAGCCGCCTTTACTGCAACGGCATAGGAAGTCATATGAGCCACCCACGCCCCCTTCACAGTGCCGCGTTGCGGCTGCACCTCAATTCGAGGTTATTGCGCATGAGCTTCGCCGGGACGCTGTGCGCATGCGCAGCCATCCCGCCAACCTGGGCACAGCAAGCCCCTGAACGGGCCCAATACACTATCGCGGCCGGGCCGCTCGATATCGCGCTCAGTCAGTTCGCCGCCGCCAGCGGCGTGACCTTGTCGTTCGGTTCGACGCAAACCCAGGGCCTGGCCACACCGGGCATCCAGGGCCACTACTCGTTTGACGAAGGCATCGCCCGACTGCTGGCCCACAGCGGGCTGCAGGCGCGTCAAGAGGGCGTGGGACGCTACAGCCTGGTCAAGATACCCAGCGACTCGACGCTGGAACTCGGTGCGACCACCATCAGCGGCGCGGCCCTGGGAGAGACGACCGAGGACACCGGTTCCTACACCACGGGCCCGATGGCAACGGCGACCAAACTCGCGCTATCCAGCCGCGAAACCCCGCAATCGATCACGGTCATCACCCGCCAGCGCATGGATGACCAGAACATGCGCAGCCTGGAGGATGTCCTCAAGAACACCCCCGGCATTGCCGTGAGCAAGGCCGGCCCGCACCGTGCAACGTTCTATTCCCGTGGGTTTACCGTCGAAAACCTGATGACCGATGGCCTGTCCAACGACCTGTCCCATTACCTCAGCCGTGACATGAACTCCAGCCCCGACATGGCGATCTTTGACCGGGTGGAAGTGGTACGCGGCGCCACCGGGCTGATGCAAGGCTCAGGCAACCCGGCGGCGGCGGTCAACATGATCCGCAAGCGTCCAACTGCCACGCCGCGTGTCACCGTCACCGGCAGTGCCGGCAGTTGGGATAACTACCGCACCGAGTTCGATGCGTCCAGCGCGCTCAACGAGAGCGGCACCTTACGCGGCCGGGTGGTGACGGCCTACCAGTCCAAGGACAGCTTCCAGGACGTCGTCAGCTCCGAGCGCTCGGTGTTCTACGCCATTACCGAGGCTGACCTGAATGAAGACACAACCTTTACCTTCGGCGCCTCCAACCAGGATGCCAACAACAACGACTCCTGGGGTGGCTTGCCGGTTGCCCGCGATGGCAGCGACCTGCACCTCAAGCGCTCGACCTACCTGGGCAGCACTTGGGAATACTGGGACCAGGACAACACCACCGCCTTCAGCCGCCTGGAGTACCGTTTTGCCAATAACTGGAAAATGCTCCTGTCTGCCAGCAAAAGTTGGTCGCAATTAAATATGCTCGGTTCCATCCCAATGCGAACCTGGCAAAGCGACTTCGTTGAGTGGGGGCAGAACATCGGCAGGTATGAGTACAAAGACCAACAGAACAGCTACGACGGTTATGTCAGCGGCCCGTTCTCGCTGTTCGGCCGCACCCATGAACTGGTGGTGGGCGCCAGCAGGCGCGAGCTGACATTCAATGGCAAAGGCTTGCCCATCGATGTCGAGACCAACACCAACCTGTACCGCCCCACTGGCATCCCCAAGCCGGACGTCAGCGCCACGCCCTGGACCCAACACCGCACCAGCCAGCAGGAAGGCACCTACATCACCACGCGCCTGAACCTCTCCGACGACCTGAAACTTATCCTCGGCGGGCGCCTGGACTGGTACGAATACGACGTGGACACGCGCTGGGAAGGTAAATCTTCCGCCAGTAGCCTGCCGAACAAAGTCACCCGCCACCTCACACGCTATGCCGGCGCCATTTATGACCTGGACGCCCATCACTCGGTGTATGTCAGCTACACCGACATCTTCCGCCCACAGACCGAGCTCGATGCGCAGAACAACGCACTCAAGCCCATCGAAGGCAAAAACTACGAGATCGGCCTCAAGGGTGAGTACTTTGACGCCAGCCTGAATGCCAGTGCGGCGATCTTTCGCATTGACCAGGAAAATCGCGCCAAGGAACTCAATCGCAACCTCTGCACACCCAGGGGAACCACCTGTTATGAGGCGGCGGGCGCAGTGCGCAGCGAAGGTCTTGAGCTGGAAATCAACGGTTCTCCTGCACCCGGCTGGGAATTGGGTGCCGGTTATACCTATTCCTCGGCCAAGTACACCAAGGACAGCAACCCGGACAACGTCGGACGACTGTTCAGCACCGACACTCCTCGCCATATCTTCAAGGCATTCACCCGCTACCAACTGCCCGGAGACCTCAATCGCTGGACCATCGGTGGCGGTCTTTACCGGCAGAACACGATCTACAAAAAAGGTACCAACAGTGCTGACGCACCGCCGCCGCACGCTTACCGCATAGAGCAGAAGGCTTACACCGTGGCTGACCTGATGGCCAGCTACAAAGCGTCAGAGAACGTCGATGTGCGCCTGAACCTGAACAACGTCTTCGACACTCATTACTATCAGGCCATCAGCGCCAACACTGATTACGGCAACAATCTGTATGGCGCACCGCGTAATGCAATGGTGACGGTACGCTGGGAACTTTGAAGGGGCAGTAGAGCGTTTGACCGAGGGTTAGCCATCATCTAATTCTTGGCTACGGGGGCCTCACTGCCCTCGGCGGACACGCCACGGACCGCACCTGCGCGATCCTCGTCAGGATTGATGAGCGTGGCGCCGGGGCGGTTTTGCGTACCGAAACGCCCCGCCTCCGACTCTTCCCGGATGAGTTCCAGCCCTGTCGAAACGGTGTGCTTTACCGCCCCAAGCTGAAACGTAATGGGGAAGGCGATTGTGGATGACCTGAAACAGGCGATGGTACCGGCGAAACCTGAGCCTCGCTCGTCCTGAATAAGGCGCTCGAGGCTTTGTCAGAAATACCTGAAAGGTAATGGATGCGGGCATTAACTGCCCTACAAAAACGGTATCTTCAGCAGATTGACATCATCCCGGTAGCGAAATTATTGTTCGCTCCAGACGGCTGCAATATCTAAAAAGATGGAAAGCGTCACGCCATGCACTGGAAACAGAAGACACCCATTTTCAGGCAAAAAAAACCCGGAAATCCTCACTTGCGTGGGCCTTCCGGATTTTCTAAACCGCTAAAAATGGTGGGTCGTGTGGGATTCGAACCTACGACCAATTGGTTCAAAACCAATTGGCCCTTGAGGCCGCCATCCTTGAACTATCCAACTGGGTCGAGCAGCGAGGCGCCGCCAAAGTCGCGGACAACGTGCGCGGTGCACTGGACACCATCGATAAGAACGAAGAATTCATCAAGCTAACGCTTGCAGTGCTGATGTCACCCGATTAAAAGCTGATAGGCAGCAATGGGCCGAGGCTGTGTAAAAACGTTTTAGCGCAGGGTTGAGGTTCAGAACCAGAACGAAAATCGCGTTCATACGCAAATTTCAGTCTGCTAGCTAACCAAAAGGACTGCCAGATTTTACGTAGGAACGCTGACTTTAAAACGGTGCCAGCGTTTTCACACAGCCTGGGCCGATAGCTGCCAATAGCGGCGAACAGAATTATCAGGCATTGGCTGACTGCTCCGCAGCCCCTAAAGGAGCACTGTATTCTGGCGCGAGGAATGACCTAATTGCTTTGCTACTGCCCGTACGTAGAGCTCGTTATGGCAAGCACTCGACGAGAGGTCCGCTATTTCAATTGTAGTGGTCAACTAATCCCGGACACGATGTTAAGTTTTTCCTCGGCCCGCGCTGGCGCCAACCCATCGTTGAATTGGTGAGGCCGAATCCAGTTGTAGCGATGCATCAAAAAATGGCTGATATCGC